>Ga0233436_1000029_pt1 | contig 214689 bp, 174 predicted proteins | sample SI_122_August201_2_FD_182723 | JGI IMG/M metagenome (GOLD analysis project Ga0233436, IMG submission 182723) | Seawater microbial communities from Saanich Inlet, British Columbia, Canada - SI_122_August2016_150_MG | ecosystem: Environmental > Aquatic > Marine > Inlet | place: Canada: British... | reverse complement strand
CTGGCTTTATGTTGCGAGTTACCATAACCTGTTAAAATCAATACAAATTTCAATTTTCTTCTGGTAAATTCATATTATTAATAAATTCAGTTGGTTAGAAGATAATTTAAAAATTAACAAAAAAACTGGCAACATAATATTTTACCCTTTTACGGAACTCACCGTGTCTGGCACAGGCAGTTCCAATCGTTTAAAGACTATCAAGCCAAGCCAGAGTCTCCTCATTGTTTTCCCAATCGATTAACTCCTCAATCTTCTTATCATTTTTTATTTTAGACTGTGTATATTCAATGAATTTCTTTTGGATATCTCGTTTTCTGGACAGATCAATTTGAAGGTAGTCCATGGTGGACTCTATACTTCGATGCCCAAGACGGTTTTTAATATCAGACACTGGATAACCTGATGCCAGCATGTTCACAGCACATGAATGCCTAAAACTATGGACCGGACTCAGGCCTTGGAGGCGTTTTTGGGGCAAAGCTTTTGATAAATATTTTCTGCAAAGCCGGTTGATACCATGCCTGGTGAGTTCCATTTTCCGCTGATTGACAAACAGCCGGTTAAAGTAAATCGGTTTTGGATCAATACGATAATTCAATATGTATTCTTTTATGAGGGAAGCTGTCTTAGGCCAGAGATTTATCAACCGATACCGATTTCCTTTCCCCAGGATTGCGAGGGTTTTATTCTGATGATCAAAGTAATCAAGGTTCAAGGTGGCGATTTCACTTGCTCGTGCTCCAGAGTCAAATAGAAGATGAAGGATTGTATAATCTCGCATCCCTTCTTTTTGAGTGAGATCAACCGCATTAAAAACTTTATTGATTTCTTTCGGGTACAAAAAACCAATCAGTTTTTTTAAAGCTCTTTTTTGCGGAATATTTAAAATATTTTCAGCAATCTGCCGTTTGTCAGGATACATGAACCGGACCATTTTCCCTAAAGATTTAATTACTGCCAATCTATGGTTCCGGGTTCTGGCGGTATTGTGTCTGTTGGATTCAAGATGGTTTAAAAAAGAAAGCACAAGATTGGCTGATAGATGATCTATCTTTAGAGATTTGATTTTGACGTTATGGTATTGTGCCATAAAGGGCAAAAACATAGAAAAGGTTTCCCGGTAAGCTTTTACACTTTGCTCGCTGGAGCCTTTTATCTGTGGCAGGTATTGATCAAAAAATTGATGCAGGCATGTGGATAATCTCATATGGCCTCATATTTTTTAGAAATTGAAAAATCAAGCATTTGCCTTCGATGCACAGCATCCAGAACTTTCAGATATTTAGTGGTGTGTTTGTATTCGCTGTGCCCCATGTAAACAGCGAGTACAGGCAAAGCATTCTGGGGGGATTCCCCCTTTTCTTTAATTCGCTTTAATGTGTTCACTGCAAATGAATGCCTTAAGCTATGCGGCGTTGGGGGAAGAAAATTAGTTGTTCCAATCACTCTTCTTGGCTGTTCAAGTTTAATATCTTTGACAGCTTTTTTAAACCTTTGACTCACATAATTTCTTGTTAATCTTGTGTGTTCATCTTTTCTCAATAAATAAGGGATGGTTTTTCCAGGAAGAAATGCCTTTTTGACTTTTAACAAATTATTAATTTCGGAAGTTACTGATTCCGGTATTGGGATCAAACGATCTTTTTTGAATTTGGTTTTTTTAATGTAGATTGTTTTTTCATCAGACCGGTAATGGGTTGCCAATATTCTTGTAGGTTCTGATATCCTTAGCCCACACCGGGCCATCAAAACTATAGAGATGTAAGCACAATAATCCCATAAAAAATATCGTTCAGTTTTTCGCAGTTCTCTGTAAGCTGCACAAAGTAAATGATCAGTTTCTTCTGGTGAAAAAATAAAGGGAACAATAGAATTATTTGGCAATGCAGGAATATCCTGTAGAGGGTTTTCATAAATTTTACCCTGGCGTATAAGAAACTTAAAAAAGACTCTGATGGTTGGTATCATATTGTTTAACGACCGCGCTTCAAGATTAAGACTTGCTCTATACTCAATAAAAAATAACGGTGTAAAAGATTGCCAGGTTGCTTTTTTTTCTTTTACATATCGATCAAAATTTTTAAGATAAAATATTGTCGTCTTGACCGCAAAACCTGTATTTATACGATACTCGATATAATCTTTTAATCGTTCAGCCAGAAAACTTTCAAAGGGTTTCATCAATTATTACCTCTTGCATAAGCTTAATATGAATACTGAGATATTTGCGGCTTGATTCAATATTTTTATGGCCCATCATTTCTTTAATTCCATAGATGGAGACACCGGCTTCCAGAAGATTTTGTGCATAAGAATGACGTAACCAATATGCACTTGCACGAAGATTATTTCTCTTCATACATATACCGACATACCGAGTGATATCATTACGAACCATGGGCTTATAAGGCGGAATGAGCTGTAGAAAAAGATGTCTATGATCACTGACAGGCCTGCCCCCTACGATATAAGCAGTGATTGCTTTTATCGTATTTTCAGGCAGAGGTAGTTTGGTTGGAGTGTATGTTTTTCTGCTTTTGATACTGATTTCTTTTTGTCTAAATGAAATATCATTAAATGTAATTAGAGTAATTTCTTTTGGGCGGAGTCCCAGATAGTAAGCCAGATGAATAATTGCATAGGTTCGAAGATCTCTAATAACAGAAAGATCAAGGCTGTTAAAGAGTTTTTGAACTTCTTCCGGGCGTAAGAATTTAGGGGGTGTTGATCTTGCAAACTCAGGTGGGCCAACTACTAAAGATGCAAGATCCCTTCTAATATGACCTTGCTGATATAGATATCTTAAAAAGCCCCGAAGATATGCACGGTATAGTTTGCATGTGCCTTGAGCAAGATTCTTGTTATAATACGCCAAGAAGCTGTCAATGTTTTCAATTGATATCTTATAAAGATCAATATTTGATTTTTGGAGATAGATATTGAATCCTGAAAGTATTCTTCTTGCATCCTGGACAACCCTCTTTACCTGACAGCGATTTTTATAATAATCAAGGTATTGTTCAAAATCTTTTGGCAGTACATCTTGTCTTATTTGAAAAAATTCTGGGATTTTACAGCGATTATTATTATATTGGGCTGGTTGCTTGTGGGAATCTTTTTTCATACTTAGCCATCCTATTTTAAAATTGTTTGCAGATATTTTACGCTGTTAACAAACCCTGTTTTGTGCCAGGCCATTACCATATCAATGGTATTAAAGTTCTTCTCACACCTGAAGCATCTGCCCAGGTTGGTTTTAGGATTAATGGCTGTTTGGAACTCATTGCACAAAGGGCAGAGAAAACGAAAAAAGCCTTCACTAATTTTGGATGGAATATCCAGTTCTTTTCCGATTAAAACATCCATTGGTATAGAATTTCGTAATTCATACAGTTCCTGGGAAGAAAAGTGTTTGCCCATGTTGAACCCCCTTTTTTTGATCCATTAGTTTTTTAAGAACATCCGGCACCAATTTTACTGCCCCCTGATCTGTGATATCAATGATATCTTGTAACGCAGTTTTATTTAACTGGGTGTCAAAGCCAATAATGACAAGGCTTTTAGCCAATAAGGAAACTTGTAACGCAGTTTGCATTAAATCGCTTGGAAACCCTTTATCGATAGTGGTATTCGCTGATAAGGTCTCTTGTAACGCACCTTCAAATAAGGAAACTGCTTTTTTAGATTTTTCCCGCTTCCAATAACCTGGATTTTGCTCACGCCACTGCTGAACACGGATGACATTTTCCGGACCGGAGAAGTGATCTCTATTTTTTGGTTGTATTAACCATTTTTGTTGGCTGTGTTTTTTACTGGCAACTTTGCATTCTGGCTTATCACAAAATTTTTGTCTTTTTAAATTGCGGGGATCTGGCTTGAATAAATCATTACAGTTTTTGCACCTTCGTCTTCGTATTTTCTTTTCCATAGACCTGGTACCTCCTCAGATCTATTATAATTCTATACGAAAGGCGGGCGGGGTATTATTTTAAAAATAAGGGGCGGGGTCTGCGGGATCGGGCGGGGTAAGCTCGCAACAAAACAAAACTCACTACATAACTGGCTAAAGCCATAGTTTTTCATAATTCAAAGAAGACCCCGGGCTAAATAGAATAGAAGAGTGTTTTATCTATCATTGCCCAAGATTTCAAAATAGCCATAACGTTTTTCAATGATTGATAAAATGTGTGAACTGAATGTTAACCCAAGTTTGACCCACCTTGATTAAAAAAAACTTTATAAACTTTTTCACCACCTAAATTTCCTGGAGAACACGATTTGTTGTAATAATAATGGAGCCTTGTTCATATCTCTGGCTTATAATCTGAAAGAGTATGATCAGCGCCGGCTATAATACCGAGGGGAAAAATATTTATCGTTGATCAGGGTCTGTGTTTTGCGGACGGGTTTTGAACTTTTAAGGAAATGTCGGTTAATAAAATTATGTCTTAAGAGGTTTTCTGTGGTGTTCATTTTTATTGTCTGTTATGGGCATGATCCAATATTGCATTGGGGGCAGTCTTCCTCGCTATGAATTTTGATCCGCTTTAAGATCGGAAATAATAAGATTGATGACTTCAGCAAGTTTTGGTATGTCTTCTTTACAGGTATTGAAAATTTCTTCAGCATCAATGTTGAAATAATCGTGAACAACAATATTCCTCATCCCTTTTATCTCTCCCCAAGGAATAACTGGGTATTTTTTTAAAAGGGACCGATTTGTTATTTTATCTATTTTTTTGACAAGTTCACCGATCACAATCAAAGGCATGCACAGCAAATCAAGCCGTTCTACTCCTTCATGAGAATTTGTTAAATCCGAAGCGGCATCTATAGATTGAACTCTCAATTGAATTTTATTTAAGCAATTTTGTATTTTGTTTAACAAATCGGCAAGGATTTCATCATCATACATAAATAACATCCCTTATTATTCGCTCTTTCAAAAGAGGACTCAAATCCTCCCTATAGGCAACAACGTCAACTGGCACTCCAAGAAAATCTTCTAAGCTCATTTTTAAACCGATTCTGTTTAACAGATTGCGTTTGCTTAGCTCAACAACAATATCTATATCGCTACCTTCATTAATGGATCCCCGGGCAACGGAACCGAAAATACCCATTTTAGTAACACCAAATCGTTTGGATTGTTCTTTTTTATATTTTTTTAATAGGGCTATGATATGTTCTTTATTAATCATTATCCTTATCCATATCTTATTTTTTATGTTTAAAAATTATAAGCTTTTATACCCATCACGTCAAATTAGATTTTTAGATGTAATAAATCTGGTAATAGATCTTGATCCTCCCCCGATATATTGGACACTTAGTTAAACCACTTTTTATGATCCCACAAAAAAAGGTTCTATCTCAAGTCTTGTTTTAATCCTGTTTGAAAGATCAAAGGACCAGCATCTATAAGTTATAATCAATGATTTTTAAAAATTTAAAAAAAGCCGAAAATACAATTATTTTTTTATTTTGGAATACTTAAAATCCCGTCACCATTTTTATCCTCAAGGTCAAACCACCATTTGTTCTTATTATCAGGCTTACCATACCCCATTAAGTCATCCCCCCAGATACCGAATCTCCTGGCAAATTTTACATTTCTCATGGTCCAGTTTACAGCACGGTGAAATGGTGTGTAGGGTTTACTCCAGGGGCAAACCTTAACACATGTACCACAGCCTGAACCGTGCTGATTCCCGACTCTCATGGTGGTACATTTTTTAACATTAAGCGGCCATTTTTCATAGCCGTTAAACATTATCTTGTCACCATCACTTATTGCTCCGCTGGGGCATTCCCGTGCACATTTTTTGCAACGGGAACAAAAGTCCTGAAGCCCGAAATCAATGGGTTTATCCGGAATCATGGGCAGGTCTGTTGTCACCACAGCAGCCTTAAACCTGGGACCCATAAAAGGATGCAATACAGTGTCACCCATCCGGCTCAATTCTCCCAATCCCGCCATAAGAAGTATCGGCGGTAACATAATATCGTAATAGGGGGCATAATGGGCCTTTGCAGAATAACCCAGACGCCGGATATATTCAGCCAGGGTGATGGCAACAAACCCGGATGTAGCATAGGACATCATGCTCATTGAATTGCTGATCCAGTCGTTTCCATTGAATGCCTGGTTTGTTCTATCATCCTGATCAATCAGAACGGCAATGGCATGGGTATGATTTGATTTTAGGGGTCTTTCTCCTGCATCCATATCCTTAAAACTGAACTGATGACTATAAACCGAATAGGCCGGAAGCTCGCATACACCTACGGCATCAGATCTTAAAAAATAAGCTGTTTCCTTGATATGGCGTGTTATCTTTTGGGTATTATTCGGGAGCGGGGCTTTGCTTCCTGCCATATTGCCATCCCTGAAAGGCCTCATATTATCCCGCATCCAGGCGATGGCACCAGAAATAGGATACTTAGGAACAAATCTTCGCATTTCCTTTTGCAGTCTTTCTCCATAATCGCCTGCTGCAGCTTTACAGAAACCAGCTTGACGTTCACTCTTCCTTTTGATCTGATCCTTATTGATTCTGGTTGTCGGCAGGTCAACCCGTTTGAGCTTTTCCATCGGGAAAGTTTCCCAATTGCGTTTAAGGTATCCGCTCATATTCTCTCCTTTATATATCCATTTATATTTGAGTAATCATTATGATCGTTTGCAAAACATTATAAAAATAATAAAAATTTAATTTTTTATCAATGATCTTTATTTGTGCCCGCTTTATGAAAGCCTATTTTGTGATTTTCATAATAATTGGACAATTTATTTACTCCCGACATTTAGAAGAAATATTATTGTCATTTTTTTTTCTAGACTGTATGCTATAAATTATGAGAATTAATGAAGCTTAGAAGAAAATTTGATACCAGAATTGAACCTCAAGTATTTCGAGAATCTGATTTTCATATTTCAAATCCTCTGGCCAATGAAATACTAAAAACAGGCATAGAAATCACATAATCTTATAAATATTTTAAATTGTTTTACCAACAAATATACAAAAAGACAGATCGATTATAAAATTATCAAAGAAAAAAGCTTTCTTTTTTTATTGAAACCATATGATACTACCTAATTGTTACTGACTATTAAATAAAAATTGAAAGGCTATAACTTCATTAGAACTAAAATTCGGAAGTAAAGTATTTCTCGAAGAGCTTAAGATGACAAAGTTTAAAGAACTTGAGAAAAATTCAGGCCGGGGGACGAAAGGGAAGAAATGATTAAGTTAGGAAAATCACTTTTTATTTTAATGATTGTGCTCTTAACTAATGGTGTTTATGCTCAAGAAACCATTAAATCAGCATCTGAATATGATTATCCACCATTTTCTATTGTTACTGAGAAAGGTGAAGCAGATGGTTTTTCTGTTGAACTTTTAAGAGCAAGCCTTAAGGCAGTGGGCTTGGATGTCAACTTCTATGTAGGCCCATGGGCAAAGATAAAACAAGATTTAGCTGAAGGTAAAATTCAAGTATTGCCCCTTGTGGGCAGAACTCCTGAACGTGAAAAAATTTATGACTTTTCTGTACCTTACCTGACAAAATATGGCGGTATTTTTGTAAGAAAAGACCAGACAGGTATCAAAACCTTGAAAGATCTGGCAGGCAAAGAAATTTTAGTTATGAAAGGTGATAATGCAGAGGAATTTCTCTTGCGTGAAAATATATCAAAAGACATTATAGCAACTGACTCTTTTGAAGATGCACTCAAAATGCTTTCAGAAGGCAAACATGATGCAGTCGTGGCCCAACAGATAGTAGGCATGCAGTTAATCAAAAAATTAGGTATTACCAATGTTATTAATATATCAAGAATAGATAAATATAAACAAGATTGGACATTTGCAGTAAAACAAGGGGATAAGGTACTATTAGCTAATCTTAATGATGGACTGTCAAAAATTATCATTGATGGCACTTTTGATAAAATTCACGATAAATGGTTTGAAAAAATTGAGCCACAGAAAGATAAAAAAGAAAATCTTCCAATAATACCTATGGTCTGGATTTTGGGAATTTTAATTTTAATTGTCTTATTTTTATTAATCTTAAATAAACTGAACATAATTAAATTTGAAAAAAGTGCCATACTGCTTGTTTTAGCGATTGCTTTATTGTTGATAATCGGACTATTTATTTTCAATGCATACAATATATCAAATAATTTGAAGAAAACTGCAATTGAGAATTATTTTGGAACTCTGAAGGCGGCTGCTTCTGCTAAGCATGTGAACATAGATCAGCATGTCAAACATATGAAAAGTTCATTTAAAGTTTTAAGCTCAAGAAAAACTATTTCAAATAAAGATTTAATGGAAATAGTTAAATTAGGGGAAATTTTTTCTGAGATCTTAATAATTGGCCCTAATGGAAAAATAACACATTCGTCAGACATTTCAAATATTGGCTTGCCTCATTTAACAGACACCTATTTTAAAAATATAAAACAAGGAATTTATATAAAACCACTCTATCTTTCCGGAACTGTTGGAGAAGTTTCTTTTACAATCTCTACTGCGTATAATAAGGGACTATTAATCGCAAGACTGAATCTTAATCATATTTATGAGATAATTTCCAAAAAAGAAGGGCTTGGAAAGAGTGGAGAAAGCTTACTTGCATACAGAAATGAAAATGGAGATGCTGTATTTTTTACAGAGCGAAGATTTATATCAGAAGCCAAAGCAAGAGATATTATTCCCAAGGAAGATCTTAATATTCCCATAACACAGGCATTGTTGGGAAATGAAAAAAAGTTCTCGGGTTATGTGGATTATAGGGGTGTTCCTGTTTTTGCTGTAACCATATATATTGATGCCATTGATGCCGGGCTTGTTGTTAAAATTGACCAAAAAGAAGCACTTGAATCGGTATCAACATATATTAATCAAATTTGGTATTCTACTTCCATAATTATCCTTGCAATCATAATTATCGGTATAATTTTCTATTTCCTGTTAACAAATACACTTAGAAGGGAAGTAAAAAACAAAACGAATAAGCTTGAAAAAGTCTCTATGGGATTAAGAGAGCAGGTAGCCCTAATACAGAATTCAGAGAAAAAACTTATAGAAAGTGAAGAGAAAGTCAGGAATATCTTTGAAAACAGCACCATCATTCATTATTCTCATGGTGTGGATCAGGTTGTTACCTATGTCAGTCCACAAGTTGAAAATATTCTGGGTTATACTCCAGAAGAAGCAATGGTTAAGTGGACAGATTTAGCGTCTGATAATCCTGTTAATGCGGTTGCATTTGAAAATACCATGAAAGCTATAGAAACAGGGGAACGGCAACCTGCTTATGAACTCGAATTTGTACACAAAAACGGCAAAAAAGTTTGCGTAGAAGTTTACGAAGCTCCGGTTGTTAAAAATGGCAAAACCAAATCAATAGTTGGGTCATTTACAGACATCACAGACCGTAAGAAAGCCGAACAAGAGAAAATAAGACTCGAAACCCAACTTAAGCAAGCTCAAAAAATGGAATCCATCGGCACGCTTGCAGGAGGCATTGCCCATGACTTTAATAATATCATGGCTATTATTCTTGGAAACGCGGAGCTGGCTTTAGATGATGTTCCAAAATGGAATTCTGCCTATTCCAGCCTTGAAGAGATCAAAAAAGCCAGTCTCAGGGCAAAAAATATTGTCAAGCAGCTTTTAAGTTTCAGCCGTAAGACGGACCAGGAAATGCAGCCCATTCAAATTGCTTTAGTCATTGAAGATGCACTCAAGTTTTTGCGGTCAACAATTCCAACCACCATAAATATTCACCCGAATATTCTAACCACTGATGAAATGATTCTTGCCGACCTGACCCAAATCAACCAGATTATAATGAACCTGTGCATCAATGCTTCGCACGCCATGGAACAAACCGGCGGAGACCTTAACGTCATAGTTGCAAAGATGGTTTTGGACGATAAGTCAGCCAGAGATTATCCTGGTTTGAAAAGCGGCGATCATGTCAAGATTATAATAAGTGATACAGGCCCTGGCATAGATCCTGAAATCATTGATCAAATTTTTGATCCCTATTTTACAACCAAGGAAGTCGGCAAAGGCTCCGGCATGGGGTTGGCCGTTGTGCACGGCATTGTCAAGAGCCATAGAGGAGCAATTGTTGTTGAAAGCAGCCAGGGTAAAGGCACTATATTCATTATACTTTTCCCTTTGATTAAGGAAAAACAAATGGTTGATACAAAGGCAACCATGGATATTCCCCGTGGAAATGAAACAATATTATTTGTGGATGATGAAATATCTATTATAAAAATGGTGCAAAGGATGTTTGAGCGCCTGGGATACAAAGTGGAAACCGCCACAACACCTGAAGAAGCGTTGGACCGATTCAGCTTAAACCCTGACCATTTCGATCTTGTCATTACCGACATGACAATGCCCCAGATGACGGGTGTTAAATTATCTGAAAAGCTTAAGGACATTCGAGAAGATATCCCCATAATCGTCTGCACCGGTCACAGTAACCTTGTAGATGAAGAAAAGGCAAAAGAAATGGGCCTGGCAGCTTATGTTATGAAACCAATCGACATGCAGAAAACGGCACAGACTATTCGAAAGATACTGGATAAAAAGTAGAGTTTATGAGAACCTGAAAATAAAAAAATAGGACCTGCATAATGGACATTTCATTAAACTACGGCAAGAAAAGTCTTGGGATCAGTCTATATAAGGACTGGGAGGCAACCATAATAGAAAAACAGAATATGCCTGTTATTGATGACCCAAAGGCAGCGATCGCAGATGCTTTTTCCATGGGAGATGAATCAGGATCTTTAGAAGAGGTGGCAAAAAGCAAATCTTCGGCCTGCATATTGATCTGTGATATCACAAGACCTGTTCCCAATGGAATAATACTAGAGCAACTCATTGATCGGCTGATAAAAGCAGGCATTAAAAAAGAGTGCATCACCGTACTGGTTGCCACGGGACTGCACCGCCCCAATAAAGGAGATGAACTCCTGGAAATTGTGGGCAGCAAAAAGGTTCTTGAAATGGTGAAGGTAAAAAATCATTATGCAAGAAAAAATGAAGATCATCTTACCATTTGTACTTCAGAATCAGGCCTTCCCATTAAAGTAGACCGACGGTTTGTTCATACTGATTTAAGGATTGTCATAGGGCTTGTGGAGCCCCATTTCATGGCAGGATATTCAGGGGGAAGAAAGCTTGTTATCCCTGGTGTGGCCCACCATCAAACCATTTGCGGATTTCATACTGCAAAATTTCTTGAACACCCTGCTGCCAGAACCTGCAACCTTAAAGAAAATCCCTTCCATGAATTCCAGATTGAGGGTATTCGAAAATTATCCAATCTATTTGCTGTTAACGTGGTAATTGATGAGAAAAGAAATCTTTCCTTTGTAAATTTTGGTGACATTGAAAAAAGCCATGCCCTGACAATTAAATATTTAAAACAATATGCAGAAGTTAGGATTTGCCAAAAATTTTCTACTATCATCACCAGTGCCGGGGGATATCCCCTGGATAAAACCTATTACCAGACTGTAAAATCCATGGTGACTGCCATGGATATCCTTGAGCCCGGGGGGGATATCATTGTTGTATCTGAATGTTCGGAAGGCATAGGGTCAGATGAATATCTGGCTGCCCAGAAAGTATTGTTCAAGCTTGGAAATAAATCTTTTCTTGAACAATTAAAATCCCGGGAATATGCACAAATTGATGAGTGGCAGACCGAGATGCAGTTAAAACCCATGGCGCTTGGTAATATTCACTTGTATGCGCCAGATTTGTCCCGGGAAGATAAAAAATATACATGTGTAAACCAGGTTTTTGATCTAAATCAAACAATAAAGGATTCCATTATTAGATCAGGCAGCCCTAAAATTGCAGTGATCCCGGAAGGGCCTTATGTCATCCCTATCTATGAAAAAAAATGAATTAACTGGAGGAAATCCTGTTCAAAAGACAAGCACTCAAAATCGGAAAGAGTGTTGGCAATAGGATCAATCATGTGATTAAACAAGAGGAAATATTAAATGCACCCTACACAAGATAAGCCGGATGATTTGTCAAGGCTCAGAAAAGATGCCATGGAAATTTTTCAATCCGGTCTTTTATCTGCCGACCCAGCCATTGCAATCCAACGCCATTTAAAGCTTTGCAACAATATTCTTACCATTGGAGATTTAAGTTTTGATCTTGCAAATTTTGAAGAAATCCTTGTTATTGGCGCAGGTAAAGCCAGTGCTGCCATGGCAAAAGAGCTTGAAAATATTATGGGGTCAAAAATATCCAGAGGTATTATTAATGTAAAATATGATCACACAGCAAATCTTAACAATATTGAATTAATTGAGGCAGGCCATCCAATCCCAGATGAAAACGGTCAAGCCGGTGCCAAAAAAATTTTTGATGTGGCAAAAAATGCCCATGAAAAAACCCTTATTTTCTGCCTAATTTCAGGTGGCGGGTCTGCTTTATCTCCCTTGCCATGTGAAGGAATATCCCTGGCCGAAAAACAGGAAACAACTAAAATTCTGCTTTCCTGCGGTGCCAGAATTCATGAAATCAATACCATCCGCAAACATCTTTCCCTTATAAAGGGCGGCGGCCTTGCAAAAGCAGCCTTTCCTGCAACCATAATCTCTTTGATCCTGTCTGATGTTGTCGGTGATGATCTTGATATCATCGCTTCAGGGCTTACAGTTCCCGACACAGGCACTTTTAAAGAGTGTAAAGACATTATAGAATCCTATAATATCGCCAAAAAACTGCCCAAGAATGTCCTGGATCATATAAATATTGGCTGTGCCGGGAAAGTCTGTGAAACGCCCAAGCCTTTTGATCCGTATTTCAAACGAGTTCATAATATTATCATAGGCAATAATTTTAATACCCTTGTCAAGGCAAAGGCCAAAGCGCAGTCACTGGGATATAACACCATAATTTTATCTTCCTTAATTGAAGGAGAAACAAGGGAGATTGCTAAGATGCATTCAGCAATAGCAAAGGAGATTTTAAAAACAGGCAATCCTGTTCCATTGCCAGGGTGCATCATTTCAGGCGGAGAAACAATCGTCACCATGAATAACCATGGACTTGGAGGGCGAAATCAGGAATTTGTACTGGCATCTGCCATTGAGATTCAAGGAGAAAAAAATATCTCAGCACTTTCTCTGGGAACAGACGGTACAGATGGCCCAACTGATGCAGCCGGCGCTATGGCTGATGGCAATACCCTTAAAAGGGCCCAGGATCTGGGAGTTTCTGCGAAAAAATTTTTAAGGGAACATGATTCATATCATTTTTTTAAAATACTTGATGATCTCATCATCACAGGTCCCACCCATACAAATGTCATGGATATGCGAATTTTTCTCATAAAATGATTTTAATATTAGAATCATAGCTATTCGTCCCCAATACCATGGGAGGATCACTGCGGAAATTGGTTTAAGCCTTTTGACATAATTTTTTATTTCTGATAGCTTCCAGCCAGTTCTCTGACAACAATCAAAAGATAAAGAATCAATATTGTGCCCTTTTTAAATGAATTAAAATACACCCTTCCTAACGTAAAAGCATATAGACTCATGCAGCGATTATTTCAAGAGAGTCCTGTCCTTAAGGATATCATCGACAATTCCAATACGGGTCGTCAGGCAAAAAAAAAATTAAAAATCTGGGCCTTGCGGGTCCTTTCCGAAAACCCGGATGCATATTCTTATTTTATCCAGGAAAAAGCAGGAACAAGTCAACTTAAAAAACTAAGGTCCAGGGATTATGCCGCCATTCGCATTCTGGATTATATCAAGCATTCCGGCAGACAATTTAAGGATCTTAATCTCAATGGTGAAATCGTGGAGAGTGATCCCTTTGCTATTCTCATACAATGTGCCCGCAAAGGGACGGGTGGTGCCACGCCAGCTTATTTTTATGACATGATTCATCTTTTCAAACAGCTTTCCGGGCATGAAGATCCTTTACCGCATAAACTTGAAATTTTATTATGGATGGACAGATACTCTTCGGGTCTTGACCCGGAAGTCATTTTGCAGAGGAAAAAAAATAAACTTCGAATACTGAAAATTATTATAAAAAAAATTGATGATAAAGAAATAAAAACCAAGAAATATAGATTTAAAAAAGGTATGTCCAGGCAAAAAAAAATGGCCCTTGCCAAAACATGGTGGAAGGACCATAAATTTCATCTCAAATTCGCGGTCAGAACACCAGAGGATCTGAATGAAATGCTCGGCTTTTCCCTTGACAGGGAAGTCATGGCAACCATGAAGCAGGCTCGAAAAGTCGGAATCCCCTTATTTGTCAACCCATATTACTTGTCGCTTCTGGATACACAAGCATCTCCTAACTCTTTAGGTGCGGATTTGGCCATCCGTCAATATATGCTGTATTCAAAAGAATTGGTTAATGAGTTTGGCAATATTAATGCCTGGGAAAAAGAAGATATTGTGGAGCCAGGAAAACCCAATGCCGCCGGATGGCTCATTCCAGACGATTGTATTCACAGACGATACCCGAATGTTGCTATTTTAATTCCCAAAGGTTTAGGCCGTGCCTGTGGCGGATTGTGTTCAATCTGCCAGAGAATGTATGGTTTTCAATATGGCAACTTGAATTTTAATCTTGAAAAATTAAAAACCAACGTCTCATTGGACGACCGCTTGGAAGCGTCCACCACATATTTTGAAAATGACTCCCAGTTAAGGGATGTTCTCATCACTGGCGGAGATGCGCTGATGAGCACAAATAAAACCCTTAGAAAAATTCTTCAAAGCATCTATAAAATGGCCAAAAGAAAGCGGCGGGCCAATATGAACAGAAAAGACGGAGAAAAATATGCACAGATCTTAAGGGTGAGACTGGGTACCCGGCTTCCAGTTTATCTTCCCATGAGAATTCAGACAGGTCTTGTAAACATACTTGCCGAATTCAAAGAAAAAGCATCAAAAATAGGCATTCAACAATTTGTTTTTCAGACTCATTTTGAATCACCTATGGAAATAACCCCTGAAACAAAATTCTGTGTAGAACGACTAAATAAAGCCGGCTGGATAGTTTCCAACCAGCTTGTTTTCACCTCTGCTGCATCAAGACGGGGTCATACGACAAAACTTCGAAAAGTACTTAACGATATCGGTGTTATTCTCTATTATTCATTTACAGTTAAAGGATATATGGAAAATAATCACCTTTTTACACCCAATGCGCGACTGGTTCAGGAAGGTATGGAAGAAAAGATTATTGGCCTTCTACCTGATACGTTTATTCCGGGCTTAAGACAATTACCCATAAATGCTGAAAATATAGTTGACAACATTTCCCAGCTACGAACATGTGCTGATATTCCGTTTTTGGCTTCTGATAGAAACGTCCTTAATCTTCCTGGAGTTGGCAAGAGTCTTACATTCAGAACCATCGGTATTACCAATGACGGCAGAAGAATCCTTGAATTTGATCATGATGCCACAAGAGAGCATAGTCCGATTATAAAGAGAATAGGAAAGGTCACCATCATTGAATCCAAAAGCATCCATGATTATCTCCAACAGCTTGACAATATGGGCGAAGATATTTTGGAGTACTCATCCATTTATGGATATTCGTTAAGTGAAACAGAATCCAGGAATCAAATCTTTGAATACCCTGCTTATAATTATGATGTAACAAACAAAATTACAAATCTGGATCTTCATTTGACCTGAAGATTCACCGCTTTTAATAAAGGGGGAATCGACTCTCCCCTGCCATTGTGCCAGGCCTTAAACCAATGCGTTGAACAAGGCAATGCGGGAGAATGTTATTTAATCAAAAGGATACTGACCAATATATTTGACTGGCTTAAACACAAAAATCAGATTTGGGTTTTGGGATAATTAAGTATTTAGCGGAAATGCCAATAATTGGCATTTCCGCTAAATGGTTTGCTCACTATTTTTTTTGAGCCAAAAGCTCAACAAGATGAATTACTTTGATAGGGCTTTGGCGTTTGTCCATTCCGCCGCTCAATTGCATAACGCATCCCGGGCAGTCCGTAACCAGAATATCAGCTCCTGATGCCTCAACATTATCCAATTTTTTCTTTAGAATCTCAGAGGATATTTCAGGAAAATCTATGGAATACGATCCTCCGAATCCGCAGCAGACTTCTTCATCTTTGGCAGGTACATAGGTGTATCCGGCCTTTTGGATTAATGCTCTTGGCTCATTGGTCACATGAAGCCCCCGGCACAGATGGCAAGGGGCATGGTAGCTTACCTTTGTTTCAATATTCTCTTGGGTTTGGGAAAATGTATATACCTTATCCATAAAAGATGAAAAGTCGATAATTTTATCTGTAAATAATTTTATTTTCTGTCCAGATTCCTTATCCTCCTTAAAGATCTTTTTATAGTTGTGGGTCAGGTGGGAAGCGCACGAGGCGCACAGGGTCAGAATATAATCATATGGTTTGGCTTCAAAAGCTTGGATGTTCTGAATCGCCAACTCTTTCGCGGTTTTTTCTTGGGCCGACATCATTGCCGGCAGGCCGCAGCAGGTCTGATCCATTGGGAAATCCACCTGGATATTTGCTTTTTTCATCAATTTTAAAAGATCTTCTCCCTGGCCGGGATAAATAAAATCTATGGCGCACCCTGCAAATAGTGCGATTTTAAGGGATGGGTTTTTCAACTCAGGGCCAAGGCTTTGCCAGATATCACGCAAAGGGGTTTTAGCAATCACAGGCAGACTTCTGAATCCATGGTTTTTATCCATAAAAAATGGCAGATGGCGAATCATTGACTTGCCCCTGGAAAGAGGTTGCTGTGCCAGATAAGCAGCTCTCAGGGCAAAATGAAATAATTTCCGGTTTTTCATCAATTTGGACAGAATAAGATTTTTAACCGGGGTTTTACCATCTTCTTTGATCACCCGTGCATAGGTTTTTTTTATGAGATGGGGAAGGTCTATGGCCACGGGACAGACTTCCTTGCAGGCCTGACAATTAATACAATTTTTTACAATGGCCCTGTCATTATCCTTACCATGAAAAAATAAGGTTAAAATCAGTCCAATGGCGCCAATATATACATGACCATATTTGTGGCCGCCCACTTTTGAATAAATGGGACAGACATTGGCACAGGCACCACAGCGGATGCACCGAAGGCTTGTTGAAAACACAGAATCCTTTGAAAGAGAAAGCCGGCCATTGTCCAGAAAAACAACATGCATAATTTTTTTTCCGGAAAGGGTATTCAAACTTTGGTTTGCCCCTTTGATCCAGGTCACATAGGATGTGATGGCCTGGCCTGTTGCATTCCTGGGCAACAATTTTAAAATGCGAAGAGCAGACCCAAGATCTGCCAAAAGCTTGTCAAAACCGACCAGTGCCACATGAACCCTTGGAAGCGTAGTGGTCAAACGCATATTTCCCTCATTGGTGACAAGCCCCAGGGTGCCGGAATCTGCAATGGCAAAATTAGCTCCGGAAATCCCCATATCTGCTTCAAGAAATTTGGGCCGAAGCTCATGTCTGGCAACTTTAACCAGTTTGTCGATATTTTCGCTGTCAAATTTTAAATCTGTTTGCTTTTCAAACAACTCTCCCACCTGGTACCTGGAAAGGTGAATGGCCGGCATGACCATGTGGGAGGGGCCTTCTTTTTTGAGTTGGATGATCCATTCTCCAAGATCGGTTTCCGTAACAATAAACCCTTGTTTTTCCAGATGAGTGTTTAAAAAAGTTTCTTCAGCTGTCATGGATTTGGATTTAATGATCTTTTTAACCTTGTTCTCTTTTGCAATCCGGGCAATGATTTCATTGGCCTGCCTGGCATCACGCGCTCTGTGGACTATTGCCCCGGCCTTTTGGGCATTGGACTTGAATTCTTCAAACAAGATCTCAAGAAAGGGAATCAGGCTGTCCTTATTTTCGGCAATGGCATCCCTTAGACTGTTAAAATCAATATCCTTGTAAACGTTTGGCCGGTTTTCGCGGTAGACCGTGTTGAACTCATCCAGTGCTGAACGCAAAAAAGAATCGGCAAGGGCCTGTTGAATCTGTTTTTTATAGGATTTCATATCCTGGGCCGTTTTGATCATGACTTCATCTCCTTTATCAAAAGCAGATGAAGCTCAACAGGACCATGTACGCCGATGGCCAGCACCCGTTCAATATCTGCAGTCCTGCTGGGGCCCGTAATAAAAGCAGTATAGGATGGGGAGTTATTTTTCAGAATCTCATCTAATTCAGCTTCAATTTGTTCAGTGTTCAGCCTTATTTTTGCAATGGGCAGCATGGCAACATGAATTTTGGCCAGCATGGTGGCCATCCGGATATCTTCAGAGTCAGATGCCAGCATCAGGGAACCTGTCTCAGCAATACCATAGTCAACCCAGGTGAGTGAGGTGTCAATAAGATAAGCATGATTTCTAAGGGGTTCTTTTAATAAATTCATGCCTGAAGATTTGCACAAATCCTGTAATGAATCCCTGTCTTTTTGATCCAGACCGGGACAGGTCAGGATTTTCAATTTTTTTTTCCGGTTCAGATCAACCGCATATTTAATTGCTTCAGAAACGCAAGATATTTCATGGACAATGGTTCCAACACCCGCAGCTTTTTCTTTCATTAGCTGAATCAAATTATTTTTTCCCATGCTTTGTGTCCCTTTAGACTATATTTTTATCATGATACCAAAAAGGCAATCATCATGACTATATAAGATATAATAAAATAGTCAATGTCAGAAGACTGAAGAGAGTGCTGAATAGTACGGCCGTGGTCACAAATTTTGGGATGATATTATATTCAATGGCAATAATGGATCCCAGAACTGCAACAGGCATGCCGGCCTGGAGAATCCCTGAACGAATTTCCATTCCAGACAGAGAAAAAACAAAGCTCAATCCAAAGGCGATAAGAGGGGCTGCGATCAGCCGCAGGCAGGAGGCGATGACCACATCGCGGCTGAAATTAAATTTACCCAGGCCTGATAATTGTACCCCCAGGGTTACCAGCATCACCGGGATCATAGCACGGCCTAAAAGCCCTGTGATCCTTGATAAAAAAAGGGGCGGCTCTAAATTTGTGCCATAAAAAAAAAGGGCCGGTACCATGGCAATCAGAGCCGGTGTTTTAAATACTGAAAGTACTGCTGACAAACCCGTTCCCCGGGTCCAGCTTGAAATCCCGACACAAATCACAAAGGATACCAGAACAATAGTAATAAAATAGATGGTGGCGGAAGTCTGGGCAGCCTGACCCAGCCTGAAGTCAATAATGGAAAGGCCTAGATTCCCCACATTCCCAAAGGTGGCAATAATGACAAAGGCTGCTGTAATCTCCCTGGAACGATTCAAAAGTCTGGCTATGATAAAAGCAGTCAGAGCAACCAATATATGAGTCAAACTGGTATACAGAATCATCTGGCCGGCCACGGCAATATCAATATCCACCCTGCTGATGATGTCAAAGACAAAACAGGGCACTAAGAGAAAATAGGCAGTCCTGGACAATGTTTTGGCATCCAGTTCCAGACGGGGGCCGACATAGTAGCCTAGAAGAATCAGAAAAAATACGGGAGTGACAATATCAATAAAGATTTTCAGAATCTGGAGATACATTGGGAACCTTTACTGCTGGGATTGTTTATTACAATTATATCAACCTTCTTTGATTATTAAAAAAAATTTGTAATTATTCAACTCTTACGCTTGAAACCGCCCTGTCTGATGGATATTTGTTTCGATGCTAAACGCTTAACCTCCTGCAAATATAAATCAGACAGGGCTTTGGGGATAACTTTTTTTAACGGGCTGAACAATTACAAATTTTTTTGTATTCATAAACATGTTTTTGTAAATCCAAAATAATCCAATGCTATTTTGATTTCTTTTCAAAAAACTTATGGATTCGGGATAGAACATTATCCAGATGAATATTCATTTTCTCCCGGGCCAGAGCTGGATTTTTATCCTTTATGGCCCGGTATATTTCTTTATGCTCCTCCAATATTTCTATACTTTCACTGGTTTCATAGCAAATACCAACGGTACTCTGGATAAGTGCATATATGGAAAACATTAAATGGGTTTGTATTTTATTATGGGTTGCTCCGGATATTAATAGGTGGAATGCTGCATCATCTTCTATAAGGCTCTTTTTTTTTGTGATCACCTTTTCCATGGATTCAATATTCAGCCCCAACCGTTTGATATCATCTTTTGTTGACCTTTGGGCAGCGTAATAAGCATTCCAGGACTCCAAGCACATCCTGACATCATGGACCTCTAAAACAGTATTTATGTCTTCTTTTAAAAGGCGGCGAATAGGCTCTATAAAGCTACCCGGTACGAGTGATTTAACCCGGGTACGTTTTCTTTGAGAGATCTCCACAAATCCAATGGTATCGAGAATTTTCAATGCTTCCCTCAATGAGGACCGACTCACACCAAAAAACTTCATCAGCTCCCTTTCAGAAGGAAGCGGATCTCCTGGGTTTAAGTCACCCTTAATGATATGAGCCTTTATCTGATCAACAATCAAGCTTGAAACTTTAACTTGTTTAATGGGTTGAAAATTTGTCATTTTTCTTTCACCCTTATCATTTACTTAGTCTTTGAACGAAAACTTACTCATCTACTGCGTTGCTGCAAAATTTTGCCAAGTCATAAGATCGGGCCTCATGTAGAGAAGTACACTCCGGTTTCAAACTTTCTTGCGCCTTGTATATGAGCAATTTTTCATCCAAATACGGGTTTTCGGTCAGGTACTACTTATATTTGGGTTAACGGCAAGCCACTACAATGACCGGCTATTAATGAACCAAATATTTACAATTTATTTTAATTTTTATCAAAAACCTTCTTCATAATCTATATAATAAAATTATTTTTTATTTACATTAGAACCTGTTACAATCTCAGATATGTGACAGACCTTTGTCTTCATTCCATGCCGCCGGACACCATGGGACAATTGAATCATACAGGCAGGACAAGAGGTCACCAGAAGATCCGCTCCTGTGGATTCCACATTTTTCATCTTTCTATCCAGCACCTTCATGGAAAGATCATAGTGGGTCAATGCATAAGATCCCGCTCCTCCGCAGCACCAGTCAGCTTCCGGCATTTCTCTAAATTCCACTCCGGAAACTGCCTTTAAAATTTCCCTGTTTTCTTTGGATATTCCCTGACCGCGAACCGCATGACAGGGATCATGATACGTCACGACAACAGGTGATTTGCTTGGAACTGCTGCATATTTGTTTTTAAAAAGAAATTCCACCATATCCTGGAAAAGGGGAACCTGGCTCTTGGCAAAATCATGATTGTTTTTATCATCTTCAAATACTTTAGCATATTTTTTTAAAAATGCAGCACAGCTTGAGCAGTCTGTGACAATTACATCTAAGGATTGGGATGAAAAGATTTCAAGGTTTTTCAATGCAAGTTTTTGTGCTGCATTGATATCACCATATGTCCAGGCAGGCAGACCACAGCAGCAGTTATCAAGAACTATCACTGTTTTACCGATTTCTTTCAGTATCTTTAAACTTGCAAACCCAGCCTCCTGTTGTATAACATCAACACCGCAGCCTACGAAAAAACCAATGCGGAGCGACTCTCCCTGCCCTTTGTAAACACCTGGTTTAACAATTCCCCTAAAAGGTTTAGGGGGAAGTTTTTCAACAATGTTTTCAGCTTTAGCAAAATCCCTGCCCAGAATCCTTAAAAGGCCCAGAGCCTTGGCAACCTTTGACATACCTGAATTTTTTCCCAGGGCAGCTGCCCGTGCTGCCATGTGTAACCGCTTGGGATAGGGAAGCAATTGTTCAAACAGCAGTTTATGAATGGGTTTTCTTCCGACTTTTTCCAGATATTCTGCTCGGCCCTTAATGACGAGATCAGGCGTAGGAACGGCACCAAAACAATTGGAAGTACAAGCGCCGCACCCCAGGCAATTAAATAATGGATCTTCCAGTTCCTTGGACCATTGAACCCGGTCTTCTATAATGGCGCGCATCAATGCAAGCCTTCCTCTGGCAACACCGGATTCATGGCCTGTTGAACGAAATACGGGACAGGCCACCTGGCAAAAACCGCATTTATTACATTGTGAGATTGCGTCATAATCCTCAATAATATTCATAGGATACCTTCTTATTTATTTTAAACATCCATATTTTTCAATTGTGGCAAGCGTCCGGGTGCAAACAGAGAACCCGGATCAAGGGCTTTTTTAATCTTGTGCATCATTCGCCATTCAGGCCTTGGGGTTCCTCCGAAAACATCTTGTTCCCGGCGAAATGATTCGGGTGATTTTTCAAGCTGCACATGGCCGTTGCAGGCAATGGCAGTTTGCGTCATTGTTACCCAGGCATCTTTATCCAGTGAATTTAAAGAAGCAAATATCCGGCCACATCCAATATCGAGGAACCATCCGGACGGGCGTATTTGAATCTGAATATCATTAATCAAGTCCGGCATCTTTTCAGTGGATACACCGGCCCTTAAGATATAAGACGCAAGGCCGATTTTATTAAACTCATCCTTAAAACATCCGTCAACCATGTCGTAGTTATAAGCTTTTCCTTCCTTTAATGTATTTTCCGAAAGCAGATCTTGACATGCCTTAACCTGGTGTTCAACCACCATGGAAAGGCCTTCAAAACCCACGACAATTTTCCATTCACCAGGTAATTGTTCAGACACATCACCTGCTGGCACAGCTGCGATAAAGGTGGGAAACAGGTTGGATTTCATCAGTTTAAATGCTGCATCAAAACATGTTTTCAGATCTCCTTTGGCAGATGCAGCCCGACAAAGTTCAGGCATTGTGGAGACACGCCAGGTGATCTCACAAATCATCCCAATAGCACCGTTGCTTCCTATCATCATACGGGTCATGTCATATCCGGCAACATTTTTAACCACCTTGCCTCCGGCGGAAATAATTCTTCCCCGGGCATCAATGTATTGAAGGCCCAGTGCGAAATCTCTTGGTGCGCCATAATACATTCGTTCCGGGCCGCTGACGCCCATGGCCGCCAGAGAGCCAATAGTGGATTTTGCACTAAAAAAAGGAGGGCGTATGGGTAACCATTGATTATTTTTACCCAGAACCTTTTGAAGCTCCAGCAATGACATTCCCGCTCCAACAGTGATATACTGATTGGAAGTGTCATACTCGATGACCTCGGTCATGGCAAGCGTACTGACAGCCGTGTTTTTCTTTTTGCCAAGATTGCCGTAATGCCCGAAAGTATTTGCCCCGGAGACAATCACAGATTTTCCTGAACTTTTGGCCTCCTTGATGGCTGCCATGGCATCGGCAACGCCTTTGGCTGATGCACCCCCCAACCGTTTCAATACAGTGGGTTCACCAGCTTCTAAAGGCTGGCCAGGTGTTTCTGGAAGGGGAATCACTTTATTTGGATTTAATAAATTTTGCGGGTCAAACGATAACTTCAAACCCTGCTGGGTGTTTAAATCATCTCCGGAAAAAATCATCCGCATGCCTGCCTGTTTTTCCCGTCCAATCCCATGCTCCCCGGATATGGTGCCACCTAACTCAACGCAGACTTTCATAATATCCCATCCCGCCTTGTGTACCTGTTCCAACTCCGCAGGGTTCCTGGAATCAAACAATAAAAGCGGGTGCAGGTTTCCATCACCGGCATGAAAAACATTACCAACCCTGCACCCATATTTTTCAGCAATGGCCTTTACCTGATCCAGGGCCTGGGGAAGATTTGTTCTGGGCACGCAGGCATCGTTCACAAGATAATTGGGTGCCAGGCGGGCAATAGCACCAAATGCACCCCGCCGTCCCTGCCACAATCGATCTCGTTCTGCCTGATTCTTGGCGGTTTTGATGTTTCGGCAACGGGTATTCATGCAGATCTCTTTGATCTTGGCTGCCTGCTCCTTGAGACCGACAATCATGCCCTCTACTTCAATAATCAAAACTGCTGCCGCATCTGTGGGATATCCACAGGGTGCATTGGCTTCAACTGCTTCAATTACCGTGGCATCCATCATCTCCAGGGTATTGGGAATAATTCCGGCAGATATAATTTTTGAAACAGACTGGGCAGCTGCCTGAATATCGTCATAAACAGCTAACATGGTGATAACCGTTTCAGTTTTTGGCAGAATCCGCAAGGTCAATTGGGTTGTAATGGCAAAAGCTCCTTCACTGCCCACCAACAGCCCCCGAAGATCAAATCCGGGAGGGTCAAGGGCAGGACCCCCTATTTGTAAAATTTCACCATTGGACAGAACCACTTCCATGCCCAGAATATGGTTGGATGTCACCCCATATTTCAGACAGAGAGGCCCTCCTGAATTTTCTCCTGCATTGCCTCCAAGGGTGGCCACTTTCTGGCTGGCCGGATCTGGCGCATAAAAGCTGTTAACCTTAGCCAGGGCCTGTTGGACTTCGAAATTGGTCACACCGGGTTGAACCACTGCATACCGGCTCTCAGGAAAAATATTTAAAATCTTATTCAATCGAGACATGCAGATCACAAGACCTTCTGTGCTTGAAATAGTACCCCCTGAAAGGTTGGTACCAAACCCCCGAGGAATGAAGTCCACACCTGCTTTATTGGCTGCTTTGACGATTTTGGAAATTTCCTGTGTATTTGCCGGAAACACAACAATTCCTGGATTACCTTTTACCAGTGAAGCATCATAGGAGTATAGTTCAATACCCGTAGTGGTCACAGAGACATTGGATTTTCCAACTATTGTTTCCAATTCACGAATAAAGTTTTGATTAACCATAGCTTTTCCTTCATTTAGCAGAACGGTTGGCCTGCGTCTTTTTAGATTTTATTCCATTTAACAGCCAGAAAAGCACCTTTGTCCGGGTAATTTTCATTTCCTTGACGTTCTATTTTTGCAATATCAGAAAGGCAATCTTCTTTTTGAAAATGAATCGCAGTTCTTACAACAGGATTTGCCGGGACAAGTGAACGCATTTCATCAGGAGATCTGAAAAAAATTTTTTTAAATAATTTGTGCCCTTTTTTTGCTGCATCAAGTCTTCTGTCTGCCCATGGACTCAGGCTGTTGAGGGTGGTTACCACAATAGACCCTCCTTTTTTAGTCACACGGTTAAATTCATCAATGGCTATTTTTGCATCTGTTGTAAATTCAATAGCGGTCATGGACAAAACTTTATCAAAGGCGTTGTCTTCAAAGGGCAATGCACACATATCTGCACAAATACCGGTAAACACAGCTTGATTTGTTTTATCCATAGCTTTTCTGAGCATGGGCCGGGAGATATCCACACCCGTAATAATAGGGCCCAAAGCCATCACATCAATGGTAAAAATTCCTGTTCCACAGCCCACATCAAGAATTTTTTCTCTGGGAAGGGGATTTAGAAGTTCAAGCAGCACTTGGGATTCATACTGCTTGATAAGAATACCGCTCGGAGTTTCAAACCAGCTGTCATACCTGCTTGTCCATGTATCAAAAAGAGTGTTGATCAACTTGTTTCCCAAAAGAGTTGCTTGAAAATAGTATTTATTAAATCTATCAAGTATTGTTTTATATAAAAAATCAAATTTGTATGGCCGCCTAAATAACTGAATTAATTTTACTTTTCAGCGTAGCGTCCTTATCTCTTCTGTCATCTATTTTCAAATCAACAACAACACGTTTTGCCCCTTCTTTAATGTGGGCAGCCCGTACCTCTTTTACCAGAGCAAACAAAGAATCCAGGTCAGGAACTTCAATAGCAGTGGAAAGTCCGCCAACGCTATAAGTATATCCTGAATCTTTTATTACCTGAATTCCTTTTTTCACAAATCTGCCTAAACTTGTACCTTCACCCATGGGATATACTGACAATTGCGCTAGAAGCATATTTTTCCTTTTTTAAAATTAAGTAAAAAAAATAATTTGTTATGATCTGATTTTACAATTACCATTACAATTATGCAATGGTAATCCCACAGGGCCACGAATGTAAACAATATTTTGCTCTGCTATACGCTACAATGATTGTAATTGTCGGTACAGCAACTAGTTCGGGTCAGTTTGTCTTGGATGAGCGTTTGGGACCTGTCAATTCTTCCCATCCAGCGATGGAAAGGTAAACTGACCTGAACGGGTATGGACGAATCATAAAAAAACTGCTTGCTATTGCCCTGGGTAATCCCATAATGGGAGCCGGGCATAGTTTAACAACCCGACTCCCAACTTTATCGTATGCCCATACCAATGCATATTATGCGTCGGCAGCTTGAATCTCTTCCATGGTGCGCAGAATCTGCATGGCATTTTCATATACGGGAGTATCTACCATTTTGCCAAGATAGGTAACTGCCGCTGTGCCTTTTGCAATACCTTCTTCTTCAAAAACTTTTTTCACACCTTCTGCCCATTCAATGCTTTCTGCCGAAGGAGTATAAATCTCATGAGCAGGTTCGATCTGACTTGGATGAATCAGCATTCTGCCTTCATATCCCATCTGGTGACCTTCCTCAGTACTTTTTTTATAACCTTCCATATCCTGGAATGCTACATAGGGGCAATCAATGGCAACGCATCCGGCAGCTCTAGCTGCGACTGCTGTGTAAAACCGTGCATAAAGCTGTTCCTGGCCTTCAGATGTCAAGGTAACACGCATGTCTTTTGTATAATCTACGGCCCCAAATATCAGGGAACCGACTCTGGGGCTTGCTGTTGCTGCTTCATGGGCATTTATAACCCCTTTGGCAGTTTCAATAAGCAGCTGGATGGCAACAGAACCGACTTTCATTCCTCTTCTTTGTTCCAACTCTTCAAGTTTCCATGCCAAACGCGTCACATTCTCTTTACTACCGCATTTTGCCAGACATACACCATCAAGACCAGGATAGACAACAGCCTCAAGATCGTCGTTGGTCATCTCGGTTTCCCAGTTGTTAATTCTAACATAGAAATATTTTGCTTTTTGTTTAGCTCTGGCTGAATCAAGATACTTTTTGATCATTTCACGTCCCCTGACCTTTTCCGCCGGGGGTACTGAATCTTCAAGGTCCAGGGTTAATATGTCAACCTCAATGCTGGTTGCCTTGGTTACCATTTTTTCATTGTTGCTGGGTACGTAAAATACAGATCTCATAACTGCCATGATAAGTTTCTCCTTTTAATATGTTTAGTTATCTAATTATGCCTATTTAATTATACATTAATTAATTCTTTGATTTTCGGAGCTATCTTTTCCGGACTGTCCACAATGTGGGCTCCGGCCTCAGTCAATGCTTTCATCTTACCCTTTGCAGTTCCACGGCCTTTTTCAACAATACTGCTGGCATGGGAAAACCGCATACCCTCAGGTGCCCAGGCTCCTGCAATAAAAACCACCAGGGGTTTTGTAAACTCTTTCTTGGCAACACAGTCGGCTGCTTCCTCTTCAAGGGTGCCGCCGATTTCACCAAAAATCGCAACGGCTTTTGTCTGGTCATCCGTCTCAAACATTTTAAGGATATCTGCCATGGTCATCCCCAGTACAGGCTCTGTGCCTATGTGCAGGGCCGTACTGATACCCAGTCCTGCGACCTTGAGAGCCCAGGGCACGGTACCGGACTGTCCTCCGCTCCGGGAAATAACCCCAACAGGACCCGGATCAAACAATGCTCGAGCCCATTCCAAACTTCCCCCCAGCCAGCCGATGGCTGCCCGGCCCGGACTTATCAGCCCAAGACTGCCCGGTCCAAGAAGCTTTACATCATTTTTCAAAGCATAATGGACCATTTCAATAACATCCTGGACCGGGATGCGCTCCACGGGGGAAACCACAAATTTAACGCCGGCATCAATGGCTTCATAAACGGCACTTTTCAACGCAGGGCCGGGGATGAAGGTAACTGCAGCATCAATCATTCCAACCTGTTTGATGGCTTGTTTTATCGTATCAAACACTGGAATCCCATGGACCTCTGCTCCTCCACGGCCCGGTGTAACACCTGCCACCACCCGGGTACCATACTCCTTCATAAATTGTGACCGCAAAGAACCTTCTCTTCCCGTCAGTCCCTGTACTACAACCTTTGTATTTTCATCCAATAATATGGACATCGTATCCCCCTGCTAATTTGTTCCGTGTCTTTGCCTGTATTCGGATAAACCTTTGATAGGTACTTCAATGGTAATAGCACCATTCCCCCTGAACCAGCATTCGTATTCACAGGCCAGGCATTCCGTTCCTTTTCGCGCCAGCTCATCAGCAGAGTCTTCCACAACGGGCTTTCCATCTTTTAAACCCAGAATACTCCTGCTGAAAGTCTTACAGGCATCCACACAGGCATGAGTTGTGCAACCATCACATTTGGATTCATCAATGATGATTTTTATTGTTCTCTCATGAAATTGCATTTGTTTTTCCCTCTATGATAATGATTGTTTTTCATGATATTCATCCACCAGCGCCTTGACTCTGCCTGCAATGAATGTGGCATCGTAGACCCGATCCCGATCATATATTTCGATCCTGGCATCCAGATCTGCCAACCCTTCCTTTAAAATCTCCTGGGATTGTTTTTCCTTGTTTCCGCACAGTAAAAGCACAACAGGAAAACCCGGTTTTTTGGGAAGCTCTTCCCTCAATGCCTTGACTACCCCATGGGCATGGTGCCATTGTTCCTGGTTGGCCATCATGAATCCTGCAAGGAAATATGCTTCAATGCCCGGCTGGGACATTATAAGTTTAGTGGTTCTATAGACTTTGGATGCCGTTGGATTCCCACTGGTATCTGCATAATCCGCAATTTTTAATCCCACCCTGTTCAGGGCATCCATGCCGATCATAGCAGCACCTCCACCAATGCCGTGGTACCCGACATAACCGCCTTTGACGACCTCTTCAGGAGCTGCCATTTCGGCAACATAGCTTGTACCCCGAAAATCGCTGGCTTCAAAGGACCAGCCAATCAGATCAAACTCTGTGGGTTCCTTTAAGAATTCACGCCCGATTTTAATACCCAGCTCCGGATGTCTGAAAAGGGCCTGGTCATCAACAGCCATGCGGCAATCTGCTGCCAGAACCTTGTTATCAGATGTTAATACCAAAGGATTAATCTCAAGGCTTCGACAATCCATCTTCTGAAAAACCTTAAAGAGCTTGAACACAATATCTGCAATCTGCCTCAGCGCTTTGCCTGTAACGCCCATGGATGCGACCATGTTTAATGTATCATAGGGCATTAACCCTTTGATCACATCTACATTCATAGTTGCAATTTTGTCCTGGGACACAGATTCAATATCCATTCCCCCTTCAGGGCTGAACATCAGTACAGGTCCCCGAACCTCCTGGGCGGAATTGATAATAACCCCGGCATAAAACTCCTGTACAATATCCAGTTGCTCCTCAACCAGAAGCTGTTTAACTTCAAGTCCTTTAATATCCATCCCCAAAATTTCACCGGCCAAAGTGTGAGCCTGTTCCGGTGTATCAGCAAACTTAACCCCACCGGCTTTTCCTCTGCCTCCGGCATGTACCTGGGCCTTGATCACAACTGGTCTTGCCAGTTGTTGCGCTGCAGCCTCCGCATCTTCAGGCGTGCTGACCACTATGCCTTCAGGAATAGGAATTTTGGACTGCTTAAAAAATTCTTTCCCCTGGTATTCTAAAAACTTTGCCATTTAGCCTCCATAACCAAATATTAATATTTTTTCAATTTTGTTTTTTTGCTGAAAAATCAGTTCAGGGTCCTATTCAGGGCAACCAATCTATGATGATTACTATCTGGTCTGACCTGGTACATAAAACCACATCAATCCTTTGTTGTCAAATAGTTTTTTCTGGAAAACAAGGCTTTCTTGAACAACATTTCCAATATTTTGTTCGTCAGATTAACTTTAAGGATTTCATTTAAATAAGATTGAATTTTATGACTGGTCATACCAGATTAAACATAGATTAAACCGGAATATTAAAAAAATTCCAGAGCTGAGGAAAACCTTGAATGATATTACCCTTTGCTCTATCAGCTCATCTGTGAGGTGTGGCTGTCCTTGATCTGATACCTGTTAAAAATTATCTGGACTCCATTTCCTGTAGTTGACGTTTCACTAAAGGTTTGATCCCACCCATTCGCAGAATATCCAGAACATAATCTGAAAGGGGCTGAATTTCAAGTTCTTCTCCAGTGATCTGGTTATACACCCTGCTGATCTCAATATTTATTTTCACTATATCCCCCTGGGATACACTTTTCCGGATACCCGGGCAAACCAGCAGCAGGACTCCAAGGTTGATGGCATTTCTATAAAAAATTCGGGCAAATGATTCCGCCAGGACGGCACCAGAACCAAGACCTTTCAAGGCAATAGTGGCATGCTCCCTGCTTGATCCACAACCAAAATTGCTGCCCCCGGCAATTATATCTCCAGGCTTGAATTTTTTAATGAAATCCGGGTCTGCACCTTCCAAGGCATGTTTTTTGATATCTCTGGTGTCGGATAATTCCAGATATTTCCCGGGATAGATCTGATCCGTGTCCAGATTATCGCCAAACACAAATGCCCGGCCCTGTATAATAGTTTTCATGATGTCTCCTGACCGAGTTATTTGATTATCTCTGATGGATCTATGATTTGCCCGGCCAGTGCTGCTGCTGCCACGGATGCTGGCGAGCCAAGATAGATAGATGATTTTACGTGTCCCATGCGGCCTGGAAAATTTCGGTTAGTGGATGCAATACAAACTTCTCCTGCAGCCAGAATACCTTGATGGGTGCCCAGGCATGCAGCACATCCCGGTGTCACAAAGCTTGCGCCAGCTGCCACCAGTTTTTCCACATCACCATGGCGAAGGGCATCCAGAAAAACCTGCTTGGATGCGGGAGCAACAACAAATCTTATATCCGGACTGATATGTTTTCCTTCAAGTATCCTGGCAGCCACTGCTATATCTTCTGCCCGTCCGCCCGTACAGGAGCCGAGAAAGGCCTGATGGATCTTTGTTCCCACAAGCTGTGCAAGGGGGCGGACATTGTCTACGCTGTGGGGAATGCCCAATTGTGGGCCGATCCGAGATATATCAAAAAAAAGTTCCTCAGCATATTTAAAATCCATATCCGTTTCAATGATATCAAAGGATTTATTGATTTTTTTTGATAGAAAATCAATCGTCACCTTATCAGGCTGGATATAGGCGGTTTTGGCTCCCATTTCCGTGGTCATGTTGCACAGGGCCATCCTTTCCGATACAGACCATTTATCCACAACGGGGCCGGCAAATTCAACGGCCTTGTAAATGGCATAGTCTGCACCAAGTTCACCGATAATATGCAAAATAATATCTTTGGCATAGACTCCCGGGGACAGCCGTCCACTTAAATTGATTTGGATAATTTGTGGCACCTTCAACCACAGGTGGCCCGTGGCCATGATCACAGCCAGATCCGTTGCCCCCACACCCGTTCCAAACGCACCAAAGGCCCCGTGGGTTGTGGTATGTGAGTCCGTGGCAATAAGAATCATGCCTGGAAAGACAAGCCCGTGATCAACCATTACCTGATGGCAGACACCGCAATCCACATCAAAAAGGAGCTTGATACCCTGGTCATGACAAAAACTGCGCATCAATTTATGGTTCTCAGCCTGATGAATGCTGGAGGCCGGCGCATAATGATCAAAGATAAAGGTTAAACTGTCGGGAGAGTGAACCTTTTTTGCGCCCATTTCATAAAAAGAAAAAATGGCCTGGGGATAGAGGTCGTTTACTTCTGCCAGATCAACGCGACAATTGACAATCTGGCCAGTGCTGACCAAATCTTGCCCTGCAGCCCGTGCAAGAATTTTTTCTATGGCGTGCATTTTATCCCCTTTTGAATCTAATTGATCAGTAGGCATCAATGGGGTCCCCCCCAATTCCGAAGGGAGTTATTAACTTTTTTTATAGATAGATTAAGCATTTACTTTTTGTCAAGTTCAAATAAAAAACTCACCATCATAGGAAAAGGAAGGATGCTCATTCTTATACTGCAGGCCTCTCTTGATGACTTGCACAAAATGGTCTCAGATAACTAGTGCCTGAGCGGTCAAGAATTATAGATGATACAAAACGAGGAAAGAAATTTTCAATTCAGACACCTCCCATCCTTTTTACCTTAGATCGTCCGTGCGATCCGTCGCTGGCGGAGGTTCGGGTGTCAGACTTGTCACTTTTTGATACAACTCAGAGGTCATATTGATTTCAATGGAAGCTAATGAGTCTTCAAGCTGCCCCACATTTCTTGCTCCCAGAATCGGTGCAGTTACCCCGGGATGTGCTGTAACCCATGCTACGGCAAGGCTTACGGGGTTAATATCATTGTCCCGGGCAAAGGCGACATAATCCATTGCAGCAGCAAGCATCCAATCATCACCATATCTTTTTTTATAAATTTCTACCTTGCCCAGCCGATTCTGGGATGATTCTATTTTCTCACCATATTTCCCGGTCAACAAACCACCACCCAATGGATTATAGCTTACTACACCAATATTCTCAGAAAGGGCAAGGGGAAGGATTTCCACCTCTGCCTGGCGTTTTACAAGATTATACATAGGCTGAATGCACTGAAATGAGGCCCAGTCATGCAGAGTTGATACGCCAAGGGCTTTAGCCACCTGCCAGGCAGCAAAATTACTTGCTCCAATATATCGTATTTTCCCCTGGGTTACCAGATCATCAAGGGTGGCAAGGGTTTCCTCAAGGGCTGTGTGGGGATCAAATCTATGTAAAAAATAAATATCAATATAAGAAGTGTTAAGTCGTTTAAGACTTGCTTCCAGGGAAGCTATGATATTTTTTCGGGACGAGCCTTTTGCATTGATATCCGTGCCCATCTGACCCCAGACTTTGCTGGTAATGATCAGCTCATCCCTTGATCCTGCAATCAGTTCTCCCAGAATTTTTTCAGCTTTTCCCTGGCTATAAACATTGGCGCAGTCAAAAAAATTAATCCCGGCATCCCGGCATCGATTATACATGGCCGCAGATTCTGCTTTATCAGCCTCATTTCCAAAGGTCATTGTGCCCATGCACAATTGAGAAACCCTGATCCCCGTTGAACCAAGAAATCTATATTCCATTTTTCCCTCCATTTATTTGTTTTTATTTCAAACAGCCAACGGAAATGTATTACTCTTTCATATCCTGCTGGGCCTGCAAGGACAGGGTTGTTAGTTTGAATAATGTTTAACCTTTGTACAATAGTGTATCCTCTTTTGCTTCATAAACATGCTTGCGCATAATACGCTCACATAATTGAGGCTCTCTAAGATCCAAAGCCATTAATATTTTTTTATGCCCGCTAATGGACCTACGAATGCCTTTGGGATGGGTAAGCGTACTTTTCCGGTATCTTAAAACATATTCCCGCATGTCTTCTATGATGCTGAAGAGCCTTGGTTTTTGTGAAGCAAGCAGGCCATATAGCAGATCATGGAACTGGGTATTATAATCAAAGATAGGGTCTGATTTTCCTGACAAAAAGGCTTGCTCAGCTGATTGAACAAGTTTTTTAAGCGATTGTATATTCTCCTGGGTGATTATTTTACACACACAGGCCATGGCGTGTCCTTCCAGAACTGCCCTGATTTCAAAGAGTTCACTCATGTCCTCAAAAGATTCTTCAGGCACACAAAACCCTCTGGCGCCTGCCGTCTTGACCAGGCCTTCCAATTCCAGTTTGTGCAAGGCATCCCTTACAGGGGTCCTGCTGACTCCAAATTTTTTGGCCAGGGCCTCCTCTGTCAGTCGCTTGTTCGGCCGAAGCTGACCTGTCAATAATTGTTTTTTCAAAAGCCTGTAAGTTTTTTCCCTGGCAGACTGTGGATTTTTAAGGCTTTTTGACAATGGCTTTATCATAATTGTATCCAAAAAATGAATTTATCATTTAATATCTAACCAATACAAACACCTTCGTCAAGAATTTAATTACACCTCTTATACATATGCTATGCGATAATAACCCTGGATTTTCAGATATTTCAATAATATTATAGCCTGAGAATTATAAAGTATTTCTATAGATTATATATTGCTTTCTATTTTTTTTTTGGATACAATATTTTGCTGCCATGGCTCAAGGTGACTATTAGCAATAAAAAACTTTTATAAAAGGAAACCGGTTATGAAAATATCCAAAGAAAAATGCGTTGGCTGTGCCAATTGTGTGCCTGTCTGCACGGTGGGGGCTATCTACATTGGTGAAGACGGCCTTGCGGAAATAAACGCGGATACCTGTGTGGAGTGCCATAATTGCTACCGGAGTTTGAGTTTTGAGCATCTGTTGCCAGGCATTACAAGAACCATCAGAAAGATTCTAAAAAAAATAAACTTGCGCTTCCAACCTGATCCTGATGTATGTCCCACTGAAGCCATTGTTCCTGAAGATCTTGAATGGCCTCGTATTGTCCGACGGGCTTTTTCCGATCCCATGGTTACGCATGAGTCCACGGGAGTGCATGGCCGGGGAACCGAAGAGGTCAAGACCAACGATGTAAGTCACAGGATTAAAAAAGGCGAGGCCGGGGTTGTGGTGGAATTTGGCCGTCCAGGAATAGGCGTATACTTTAGAGAGGTTCAGAAGGCAACCAGGGTAATGGCTGCTGCAGGCGCCAGGTTTGAACAAGGCAATCCCGTTACCCAGATGATGATAAGCCAGGCAACGGGTGATATCCGGGAAGATGTGCTGGATGAGAGAGTCCTTTCCTGCATTGTGGAAATCACCACCACGATCAAGGATTTAACCCACACTCTCAATGTTTTAAAAGAAATATGCAAAGCTGCAGAAACAGTGGTCAGTATAGGGGTGTCTACCATTTGTGACGAGGATGGCAAAGAACCACTCAGGGACATATTGACTAAGGAAGGATATGAAACGGGGTGGGCAAAAGTAAATCTTGGGCTTGGACGAGCCAGCAACGCTTCTATCACAAACAGGGAGAGCATATAATGACTAATACACTGCACAGGTTTGGAAAACCTGAAACATTATCTGAGGATTATATTGTTTTTGCCATGGCAGGCAAAGGATTCAATGACGAAGGAGCCCTTGAAAAGGCACAAAGTTTTTTACGGGCTGCTATAAAATACAACCCCATAAACATGGGCAATGCACTTGTTAATTCCCTTTACAGGCCGGAAAAAAATCTTAGCTTTCTTAAGCTTTACTTTGTTGGCAGACAGGATAAAACAACCTATGAAAAACTCATAGATGAGATGCCGGGCCCCGGGTCAGCAGCAGCCGTGTTTGACAATCGCAATGATGTGATCTCTTTTATTCAGGATGTAAAAAAACTTGATTTGGGCCTTTCCATCAATGTAAGTGCCCTGGCAGACAATGTAAGAGATATCTGCGGAGAAGTGGACATAACACCCCATGCCATAGAATATACTCTTGGATTTCATGGGGATACAACAAGACTTCCGGATAGAGAAACCCTTTCCATTTCAACCATGTGCGGTCATGGAATGGTTTCGCCGAATTTTGCAAAAAAAATGGTGACCCATGTAAAAGAGGGCCGTATTGATCCTGAAGATGCCACCCGCACCATGGCAAAATTCTGTGTATGTGGTGTCTTTAATACCACCAGGGCAATGGGTATTTTAAAAAACGCCAAAAAGGGATTATAGGTTTTAGTCAAGGGAGTATCAGTTTAATGCTATTCTTTGGCAAACTTCTCACCCTTGTATGCCATTGCCAGCAATTTGAGAGGATGCAGTGATTCACGTTTTGTACCCTGATGTATCTGCATACCGCAGGCACCGCATCCTGTCACTACCTGGTCAACATCAGATGCATTAATCTCGTCAAAAAGCCGATTGCCGATTTTCATGGAAAGTTCATAATTCTTTGATTTCAATCCATAAGTACCCGCCATTCCGCAACATTTGTCAGCATATTTTTTAACTTTCATACCTGGAATTAGTTTCATGAGATCAACAGGTTCATCCACGACTCCTAAACTGCGCAAATGGCATGGGGCATGGTATCCGACCTTCATTGCCATTTTCTTAAAATCAGTTTTCAATTCTCCTTTTTTGTTAAGTGCTATCAGATATTGATGGATGTCAAGACAATTGGCTGCCACCTTTTTTGAATCTTTGGATTCAACAATCCTGGGATATTCGGTTATGACGGCCAGGGCACAGCTTGGTTCGCTGAACAGAATCGGTATATTTTGAGCTGTGTATTCTTTGAGCAAGCCTATGTTATAATGTATGTCATCCATAACCTTGTCCTGTGCTCCAGCGCTGATTCTTGCAATACCGCAACATTTGAACTCCGGCATAATAACTTTTATGCCATTGTGTTCCAGCACATCAATGATGGCAAGTCCCTCACCTTCAGGATCATTATAGTTTGTATAACACCCCAGAAAAAATACCACTTCGCGATTTGTATCGGCCTGAGTGCGATACTTAAGAATTTTTCTCAGGGTTTGATGACGAAACTCTGGAAGATAACGTTTGGCTTCCATGCCGATCATCTTTTCCATTCCCCAGCGCAGGGGTGTAAATGAGTTGGCAAAATTGGCAATTGGGGCTAACATGCTTCCCTGCTTACATAACTTTTCAGTTTCTGTAAGCACTCGGTCAGTTAAAGTTTCGCCTTTATTTTTTACAAAATGAGTTCTTTCAGACATTGCAAGCCATGGCACATCAACTCCGGAAGGGCATTCTGTGAGACATCTTTTGCAATTGATGCAGGAATCCATGACTTCTTTAAATTCCGGATCTTCCAGTATGGCAGGGTCCAGCTTGCCCGAAGTAATTTCCCTGAGCAGGGTGATTTTTCCCCGGCCCTTGGTCCATTCTTCAAGGCTAGCACTTGCAATGGGGCAATAATCCCGGCACTTTGCACAGCCTGAACATTTTTCAATTTGCTCCTGCAAGGTGATATTATCAAAGGAACTATTTGTACTGACAATGGAAAAATCCGGCCCATATTTTAAATTTTCACCCAGAGAATTTTCATTATCTGATATGATGACACCTGGATTCAATAATCCTTGTGGATCAAAAACTGCCTTAATTTCCTTCATTGCCTCATATAAATGAGGATATTGAAGCTTGACATAATGGGTTCGCAACAGTCCATCTGCATGCTCTCCACTAATGGTTCCCTTTAAACTCAAAACCAGGTCGCATACGGCATCAGACAAACCAATCATGGTTTTAACATCCTCTTGCCTTCGCAAATCCAATATTGCCATATTGTGAAGATTCCCATCTCCTGCATGGCCGTAAATTGCAGCGTTTACATTAAATTTTTCAAACAATTTCCTTAAACCGCTGATATATTCCGGCAGTCTGCTTACATGTACTGCAGCATCCTCTATAAATGCTATGGGCCTTTTCGGACCCTTCATCCTGTTCAGGATCGGCCCGGAAATACTGCGTATCTTGGTGAATGTTTTCATGTCATCAGCATTTTTAGCCTCCAGCATACTAACTGCAAGAGTATTATCTTCAATAAGCCTTTTTCTTACCTTGAAAAATTTCGATCTAAGGATTTCGTCTGAATCCTCCTGAAACTCTATGAACAATGATGCTTCCGTATTTTCTGGAAAATACTCTACCAGTTCAGGGTATTGTCCCCGAGCCAGATCAAGAATATGTTTTTCCATGATCTCAATCATGGATGGCCCTTCTTCCAGTATCTGCTGTGTTGCCTCTCCCACCTTGCCAAGGTCATCAAAACAAACAAAACCGCTCAAGGCTTTTTCAGGTATGGTGGAAAGCTTTAATGTTGCCTCTGATACAAGAGCAAGCGTGCCTTCGGAACCAACCATAAGCGGGGTAAGATCGAGAAAATCTTCTGTGAGAAGGTCCCAGATATAATAACCGCATGAATTCTTTGTAACAAAGGGTCTTTCCGGTTCAAGATATTTTTCATATTTATTGATGGATTCAGCAACTTTCAGGTATATCTCTTCCTCCATGATTCTGGTACTTGCCTCTTTATCAGAACTGCCCTGTAAAATTGGCTTTCTACCGGTTTCAATTATATCTCCGTTTGACAATACCAGTTCCAGAGAATTGATATGGGCTCTTGTGGTTCCGTATTTGACTGCATGGGGACCGCTGGAGTTATTGGCAATCATACCGCCAAGAGTTGCAGAATCTTTTGTAGAAGGGTCAATGGGAAAATAAAGATTGTGAGATTTGAGCTGGCGGTTGAGATCAGCCTGGACAATACCCGGCTGGATTCTGACCCATTTCTCCTCAGGGTTCAACTCTATAATCTGGTTAAGATATTTACAAAAATCTATTAGAATACCGGCCCCGAGTTCGTTTCCCGTACGGCTGGTTCCACCCCCCCTGGCTGTAATTGGAATTTTGTGTTCCCGGGCAAATTTAATTGTCTTGACCAGATCATCTTTGGATTTTGGCTGAACAATTACCTTAGGTTTTATCCTGTATAATGATGCTCCGCTGCTGTAAAGAGATCGACTTAACTCATTATAAAGGACCTTGCCTTTGATCTGTTTTTGCAAAAGATCAAATTTTTTATTATCTTCTTCCATTAAATTCCCCCTGTCAAAAAACCAGCAACCTCTGTCACGTCAGAATGTATAAGCACCAGGCCGTATAATAGGTGATTTAAATTGCCTTTTCAATCAAATACTCCATGGCAGCTGCAACACCGCCCTTTGTGTGATCAACCTTGGCAAGTTCCAGACCCATTTCCACACCGGCCAGTGTACCAATTAAAGTCAGATCGCTGAGATCGCCCAGATGACCAATGCGAAAGACTTTATCAGCTACCTTGCTCAATCCATTTCCCAGGGACATGTTAAAATTATCCAGAATCACCTTTCTTAGGTTATCCGCTCCCTTACCTTCAGGCATCATCACTGTGGTCAGAACACTGCTGTATTCCAGGGGTTCTTCACAGAGGACCTCAAGTCCCCAGGCTTTTACTGCACGGCGGGTTGCCTCTGCAAATCGGTCATGTCTTGCAAAAACATTGTCCAGGCCTTCTTCTTCCAGAATCTTAATGGACTCACGCAAACCAAAGAGCAGGTTTGTGCAGGGTGTGGAAGGATATAAATATATTTCATTTGATTTGAGCATATCATTCCAGTCCCAGAAATGCCGTTTAAACGTATTGGTTCTGGAAGCTGCCAGAGCTTTTTCACTTACGGCATTAAAGCCAAGTCCAGGAGGCAGCATCAACCCTTTTTGAGAACAGCTGATGGTCACATCCACTTTCCATTCTTCATGGCAATAATCCACTGAGCCAAGAGAAGAGATGGTATCAACCATAAAAAGAGCCGGATGATTTGCCGCATCAATGGCTTTTCTGATTTCGGAAATCCTGCTTTTAACACCTGTAGAGGTTTCGTTGTGAACAATATTAACAGATTTGATCAGATGCCCCTTATCTTTCTTAAGTTTTTCTAAAACTATCTGGGGATCAGCACCATGGCGCCAGTTCGTTGGAACAAAGTCAACTTCCAGACCGAATTTCCTGGCCATATTAGCCCAAAGCGTTGCAAAGTGACCCGTTTCAAACATCAAAACCTTGTCTCCAGGGCTCAGTGTATTAATCAGGGACGCTTCCCAGGCACCTGTACCAGATGTTGGAAAAATCAATACCGGTCCTGTGGTTTTAAAGATGCGCTGTAATCCCAGCAATACTTCTTTAGAAATCTTCTGGAATTCAGGCCCGCGATGATCTATGGTAGGTTGGCCAATGGCATGTAAAATCCTGTCAGGCACATTGCTTGGGCCAGGTATCTGTAAAAAGTGACGTCCGCTCTTAAAAGTCATGTTAAATTACTCCTATTGTTCTATCTGGTTTAAGTGGTTTCAAAAACGTATTTTTATTATTATCCTAATATATTTTATATGGAAGTTGATGCTTATTTTGGTTCTGTTATTTTCCCTTTTACCGCAGAAAGGGCAACCGTCCTGGGAGAAGCCAGATATATTTTTGCCCCTTGGGCTCCAATGCGCCCGGGTTTATTACTTATGGTGGTTGTGATGGCCGTGTCGGTATCACACAGGACACCAAAATGTTTCCCAGGACAGGGACCACATCCCGGTGGCATAATTATGGCACCGGCTTTTCTAAAAATGGATAAAATATCAAGCTTATCCATTAACTCCATGATTTTTCCGGAACCCGGAGTAATGATAAAGGTAACATTGGGATGCACTTTGTTTTTTTCAAGAATTTCTGCAATCACCTTCATGTCCTCAAGTCTGCCGGAAGAACATCCCCCGGCGATTGCCACGGTAATTTCCTTTGATCCCAGTGTAAGGACTCTGGTAAAGAAAGGCGGATTTTCCGGTACTGCAACCATGGGGCACATTTCTTCACAATTTATGACAATATCAATTTGTTCTTCATTGCTCTGCCCTGTCTCTTCTTGTTTTCTATCATTTTTTCTCTCATTGGCGGGAAGAACAAGGGCTGTGGCAACACCGCCCTCGGGTAAAAAATTGCAAACAGCCATTTTTTCGCTGGTGCTGAACAGATCAATTGTACTGCCTGTGAGCAATACAGCTTTGTTTTTTATATCATTGCCATAATTGTGTACAATATGCATGGCTATATCCCTTGCCATTACATGTTTTTTCATTTTTCCTTTAAGGGATATAATTATCTGTTCCGGAACAATCATTGCGTGGGAGCCTTTAAACATCTCTTTTGCAAATTGTTTTGCTGAAACAGAAAATGCAATGGCCCCGAATGCACCTGCCGTGGCAACATGGCCATCTGCTCCAACAATGATCATGCCGGCATTTAACTTTTCTTCTTCGGCAACCACCTGATGAAGCACTCCTTCTCCATTCTTGAAAAGGATGATTCCATGACGTTTTGCAAAAACAGACATATCTCTTTGAAATTCACGGGCCTGTATGGTTGGCGCTGGAAAAGAATGGTCCAGAGTAAAAAGGATACGGCTTAAGCCGGGCTTTTCCTGGTAATTGCCATTACAATTTTTCAATATATCAGGACCTGTACCATCGTGGGCCAGGGCCAGATCAATTTTTACGGATATTGTCTGGCCGGGCCTTACTTTTTCCTGATTAGATGCTCTTGCAAGTTGTCGATAAAAAAAATCTGTCATTATTCAATCACCTCAACTCTGGTGGTAAAAATATAAAGGGTTCAATAATAAATATTTGGAAAAATTGTACGGGATCGTTAAAATTATGGCCTTATCATTACTTTGACGGCAGCGGGATCATTATTTGCCGTTTCCATGGCCTGATCTATCTTATCAAGGTGATAAGAATGGGTGATAAGGGGCTCGATTTTTATTTGATCCAGGAGTACAGGCCTGATTGCCTGGGGCACCCAGATATGCCGCTGCATTATGCCGTGATGGACCAATCCAGTATTGACCACGGTCAAAGAATTGTTGTGCCACCGGGAGATGTTCAGTTTTATATCCTGGGTGACCCAACTGTAAAATACCAGCGTACCATTATGTTTAACAGCATCATTACATAATTGAACTGCCCCGCCAGTGCCTGCCACTTCAACCATGACATCTGCGCCCTCACCATTGGTAAGATCAAGAATTGCCGATAATGGATCTGTTTTAGAACTATTGACTGCATGGTCCAATCCAAGGCTTTCGGCTAATTTGAGTTTACCTTCAACAACATCTACCCCAATGACCTTATGGGCTCCTTTTTGCTTTGCAACCTGGGCAATTACCTGGCCGGCAAAACCCATCCCAATGACGGCAACTGTATCCCCCAATTGCACCTTGGAAGATAACCCGGAAAAAACAGCACATCCAATGGGTTCACCAAGTGATGCCAGGTCCATACTCAGTCCTTGGGGCACCGGCTCCAGCTCTTCTTCCCTTGCTGCAAAATAATCTGAATAGGTTTCTACCCAGGCAAATGCCATAACTTTATCGCCTGGTTTATAATTGCGGATATTTTTTCCTACCTCAACCACTATTCCGCCGGCTTCATGTCCAAAAAAATATGGATAGGAAAAAGCGGCCTTCATATCAGAATTGAGCCCGCCGGAAGGCGGAATGATGCCATTATACAAATTCTTGTCTGATCCGCAGATTCCCGTTGCATGTGTTTTCACCAACACCTGGTCATCTGAAAGAGCCAGGTCTCTTTTTCTGACTTCAATTTTTTGGACACCTGTCAGGCACGCACTATTAATGATCATTTATTCTCGGCTCTCCCTATAATCATGTAAACCAACAACCATCATTACAATAGCCCTGGACAGACCAAACAGTTATTGCAATGATGATTAAACAATGTATTATTTTAAAATTTTTAAGTTTTAGATATTTCTCCAGCCAGAACGTTTGGCTTTTTCTTCATTTTACTATAGATGGTGAAAATCAGCGTGATACAAGTTATCAAAAGAATTGTTCCGCCAATGGGTCGAAAAATGAATTCAGAAACATCCCAGTTAGCCATTCTCATTCCCCGCCTAAGTGAAATTTCTGCAAGTTCTCCAAGGACAAGGGCAATAATCAGAGGGGCAATGGGAAAATCAAATTTCTTCATGATATAACCAATGAGACCAAAGACAAACATTACCCAGACATCAAACATATCATTGCTGATTCCAAAGGCGCCAACCGTTGCAAACACAAAGATGCAGGGGCCTAATATGGAGTATCGAATCTTCCGGAAATTAGAAAAAAGCTTTGCAACAATGACACCGGAAAATAGCATGAAAATATTTGCCAAAAACATTGCTATAAAAAGCGAATACATTAGACCCGGCTGATTTATGAAAAGCATGGGGCCCGGCTGCATGCCGTGAACCAGGAAACCGCCGATAATGACCGCAGTAGTTGCGCTTCCAGGAATGCCAAGGGTCAAAAGAGGCACCATTGCCCCACCGGCTGCCGCATTATTGCAGGTTTCCGGAGCAGCAATTCCTTCTGGAATGCCGGTACCGAATTTTTCAGGATGTTTTGACCAGCGAACCGCTTCCGAGTATCCCACAAATGCTGCTGTGGTAGCACCGACACCCGGTAAAATGCCTATCATAGTGCCAATGACGGCCGAGCGCAGAATAGTCCACTTGAGTCTGAGCAATTCTATAATCTTGGGCAATTCCGTGGAAACTTTTGTTACTGTCTCACCCGTCTTTTTCACACCAGCCTCAGCAGTCATGAGGATCTCGCCAACAGCAAACGCTCCGATAAGTGCAGGGATAAAATTTATTCCCGCCATGAGTGCATCTCCGCCAAAGGTGAAACGCTCTATACTGGTCATGGGATCAATTCCTATTGTGGCTGCCAGCAACCCGATACATCCGGCTATAAAGGCTTTGATCATTTTATCTCCTCCCAGAGAAGAGATAAGGGTTAAAGCGGCCAGGGCCAGGGCAAAATACTCTGGTTCGGAAAAACTTAATGCAACTCTGGCAAGCTGTGGGGATATAAGACTCATCACAAGGACACTGAAGATCCCGCCCAGGCAACTGCACATAATTGCAATTCCAAGTGCTTTGCCGGCCTTTCCCGATTTTGCCATGGGATAGCCGTCAAAGCCTGTAACCGAGGCCTCTGGGGCGCCCGGAACATTGAACAGGATTGCTGAGATAGATCCCCCAAATGTTCCCCCGCAATAAACTGCAGTCAGTAAAATCAGTCCATTTGCCGGTTCCATGGCAAAGGTGAAGGGAATCAACAGAGCAGTACCCATTGGTGAATTAAGCCCGGGAATAGCACCCAGCATTACACCAGCCAACACACCACCGGCAACAAGCATTAATGGCACCGGGCTCAAAACATTTAATAAACTACCTAACCAAATTTCCATATGTGTAAGTTCCTTGCCTTATCAGTACAGCAGGTGGCTGATCTTTAAAAAAATTCCCGTGCCGCGAGGCAGGGGGACATACATAAGTTTTGTGAATACCAGGACAACGCCAATTGTCAGGACAAAGGGAATACTGAAAATCCAAGTTTTGCTCTTTTCACCCAAAAGATACATAAACGCAATCATCATGACAGGTGTTAATACCAAAAATCCAACCAAAGGTAATAAAGCAAGATATGTTGCAATCAGACCTGCTGCTGCAATAAATCTTAGATTCGCTGCTGAAAATTGAATTTTATCGGATGCTGGAATTATTCCTTTCAAGACCCCCTTTATTGTATTATATGCAAGCCCGACACTGAGTGCCATTATCGAAACAAGGATAAGCTTGGGCCAGATATCCGGCCCAAGCTTAGCACCATAAACATTTAAATTTCCAAATGCTTTTGTTTCGAAAAAGAGGTACAAAGCCCCAGCAGCGCAGATTGCACTGATAATGACTTCTGATTTCAATAATGCTTTTAACACAAACCTCTCCTTCATATAAATGAAATTATTTAATGTATCCCAATTCTTTCAGGACTAGCTTAAAAGCTTCATACTCACTATCCCAGAATTTACCAAATTCTTCAGGATCCTTCCATCCGAAGCGCTGGTCCAACAGGGATGCCTTGGCATAACTCTGATACCTTCCATGCTCATAAGCTTTCTTAAATGATGCCGCAAGATAATCTATTATAGTCTGAGGAGTCCCTTTTTTGACGGCCAGACCTCTCCAGCGGCCACTTGTAAGATTGTAACCCAGCTCAACGGAACAGGGTACTTCCGGGAATTTATCAAGACGTTTGTCATTAAAAACAATAATTGGAATCAGTTTTTTAGCCTGGATAAGGGACATTACACTGCCAGGCTCTTCATGGAGTACATCCAGATGTCCGCCAAGAACGGCAGCATGACTTTTCGGTGCTTTATCAAAGGGTATATATTTTACATCAATTCCAGCAGCTTTGGCAAAACGCATGATGATCAATTCATCGGGACTGGCAGGTGTAGTTCCTGTAAACTGAACTTTACCGGGATTTTTCTTGGCATAGGCAATGAGTTCTTGGACTGTTTGATATTCAGCTTTAGGATTAACATAAAACATGCTCATGTCCTGTTGAACCTGAACGAGAGGAGCAAATTCTTCCTTATAGTTCTGACGTCCAAAGGCAGTGTTAATCAATTGTTCCGGGCTGAAATTGTAGATAGTGTAACCATCAGCTGGCTGTTTCAGAACATAGTTGGCAGCTTTTACTCCTGCGGCTCCCGTCATGTTGGTAACATTAATTGAAGCTTTCAAAATTTTACGGGCAGGCATCATCAGATTACGCACAAAGGTATCACTTCCTCCGCCAGCGCCATATTGAACAACAACTTCAATGGGCTGGCTGGGATATCCTTCAGGTTTTTCAGCGGCCTGAACTGAAAATGCAATAAATAAAGACACTATCAATACTAACGACAAATGAAGATAATATTTTTTGTTCAACATTATACACCTCTCTTACCAAATAAATTAATTGAAAAAAAGATTCCTAATCACTATAGTTTCCTAAAAAAAATACCATTAACAACCCTTATAATTTATATTATTCCCTGATCACCTCCTTAAATAATTAACCTGTCACTTATAAACCCGTTATTGTTTTTTGTACATTTTTCATTAATAAAAAGGCACTTTAGGTCATTTCAAAATTTACAATCAATGTCACTTGAAATCTGGTCGGACCTGATACAAAAAATCACATCGACTCATCATTGTCAAATGGTTTTTTTGAAGGAGTATGCGTTTTCTCAAAAAAATCTCGGGTATTTATCCTTGACAAATTGTTTTATATATCTTATCTCAATAATCGCGGTGTTTCATGACTGGTCTTACCAGTTTATTATAGGTCAAGCCAGTTCAATTCTAAATTTTTGGTAGGTAAGATTAATCGATGAATCGTTCTACAAAAAGGGAGAAATAACATGAAAAAAGATGAGGTTATTGGGAAAGAAAAGGATCAAACCGAAGTAAAATCTGACCGTCGTAATTTTTTAAAAAAAGGTGTTGCCGTAGCGGCTGCTGCAGCAGCAGCTCCAACACTTTTTAACATTCGGACAGCTGCCGCACAGGGAACCACCTGGAAACTCCAGACTTCCTGGCCAGGCGGTATTGGGCTGAAAATTTTTAAGGACTGGTGTAATTCCATTGTTGAAAAAACCAATGGCGAACTTACCTTTAAAGGTTTTGGCGCAAAAGATGTTGTGGGCGACTTTCAGATGTTTGATGCGGTTAAAAATGGTGTTCTTGATGCCATGAACCCGTTTACCCTCTACTGGGCAGGCCGTATGCCGGCATCTGTATTTTTAAGCTCCTATCCAATGAGCATGAGAAACCCCCATGAATGGGATGTTTTCTATTATGCTCTGGGCGGACTTGAGATTGCCCGTGAATTATTTGCTAAGAGTGGAATGTATTATGTAGGTCCTATTCATCACGGTCCTAACATAATTCATTCAAAAGTACCCATTCGTTCCATTGACGATTTCAAGGGTAGAAAAATGCGTGTTCCAGGCGGTATGGTATCTGAACTTTTTTCTGCAGCAGGCGCAAAAACAACCTTACTTCCCGGCAGCGAGATATTCCCTGCCCTGGAAAAAGGAACCATTGACGTTGCAGATTATGTAGGTCCTGCAATTAACTATGCATTGGGTTTTCACCAGGTTACAAAATATATTTCCATGGGACCGGCAGGATTTATGTCCATATATCAGCCCGTGGATTTAATGGATCTGACCGTGGGAATGAGATCCTGGAACAAACTTTCAAAAGAGATGAAACAATTTGTTGAAATGGAAGTCCATGTCTATTCAGATATGCATCATGCCGGTATTCAGAAGGCTGACCAGGAAGCATGGAAAAAATTTACTGAAGCCGGTACTATTGTAACAAGACTGGGTGAAGATGATGTGAAAAAATTTACTGATATTGCAGTACCTCTGTGGTACAAATGGGCTAACAAAGACGAGTATGCAGCAAAGGTGTTTAAAATCCAGCTTGATTACATGATGTCAGGCAGCCTGGGTTATGTAACTCCGGATATGATAAAAGGGCAAAAACTAAAATGGGAATAATATAAACCAATGGGGGACCGTCAAAGGGCGGCTCCCCATTTTTTAGAAAACCCATATTTTTCAGTCCCTTATTTGCTTGGTTTGAATCATTTGTCTAAAAATTTTTAATTGTTTATTTAGGATATCACAATGCCGAATATAAATTTTACACTACCCCACTGGATGTACTGGTTAGGACTGATTCTGGTTCCTGCCTTTGCCATGTACACGGTTCGCAAGCAAAGAGGCAAGGAAGTCGACAATATATTGTCAAAAAAAATAGCCTATTTGTTATGGTTTTGCTGTGGATTCATTGGAATGCACAGGTTTTACCTCAAAAATGCCTGGGGGCTTGTCTATGTTCCTTTGTTCACCCTGATGCTTCTGGCAAATGTCCAGTACAGATCGGCTCTGGATATTACTTCCATGGCTAAAAATGAAATGAGTATTGTGGAATTTGATATTGAACTTTTAGAGGACAAAATTACTAAAGGGGATGAATCTGCACAAACCAAACTGGAAAACGCTAAACAGAAGTTTGAAACTGCCAGGCAAACTTGGGAAAAAGAAAACAAAAGTATTGGTGACTGGACTTTAAGAGTTAGAATACTTGCTCTTTTGATTGCCCTGCTTCTCATAATAGATGCTTTTTTAATACCGAAAATGTTTACAAAGTGTGAAGAAATAGAGGCCCATGAAGCCTTGAAGGCAAAAGAGGCTGAAGAGTATGATTATGTTATTCCAGGTCAGGAATCCCAGGCCCATGAAACCTTGACCGGAAAAGTGAAAATCAAAAACAAATATTTTCAATATATAGACAAGGTCAATGGTTATGTGGGAGAATTTGTCTGTTACTGGGCCATCATTGCAGTGTTTGTTTATTACTATGAGGTTCTGGTCAGATATGTTTTTAATTCCCCTACAAACTGGGCCCATGAGGGCATGTTTTTAATGTTTGGCATGCAATATGTACTGGCAGCGGGTTTTACCCACCGTGAAGGCGCCCATGTCCATGTGGATGTCATCTATCGACTCTTTCCCACCAAGGTGAAAGCCTGGATCGATATTTTTACTTTTATTTTCTTTTTAATCTTTGTTGTTGCTTTATTCTGGACAGGCTGGATTTTTGCTGCAGATTCCATAAGAGTGATGGAGGTCTCTTTTACGGAATGGGCAATCCAGTACTGGCCGGTTAAGTTGTCATTGTCAATCGGTGCGCTCCTTCTTTTACTGGATGGATTAACCAAAATTGTAAAAGATATTTATATAATTGCTGCTAAAGAGGAAGGGGTTTAAATCATGGGTTTAGAAATCGGTATTGGATGGCTGACTTTTTTTATGTTTGGCTCATTGGTAATATTATTGTTAATGGGACTTCCCCTGGCATTTGTAACAGGCGGGCTTGGGGTTGTAGCTTTATTTTTATTTGGTGACATCCATATGGTGAATATGCTGCCGTCTCGCATATTCCCATTTATGACCGACTACCAATTGTCGGCAATCCCTCTCTTTATTTTCATGGCTTCCGTGCTTGCATCGGCAGGCTTGATTGAAAAACTCTTTGATGTGGTCTATCAAATCCTTGGCGGCTTAAAAGGCGGTCTTGCCGTTGCAACCATTATTGCATCAACAATCCTTGCTGCAATGGTAGGGGTAATTGGGGCGGCTGAAGTCACAATGGGCATTATTGCTCTGCCTGCCATGCTTAAAAGGGGATATAACAAAGAAATGGCCTGTGGTTCAATCCTGGCAGGCGGAACCCTGGGCATATTGATTCCCCCATCAATCCTGGCCATCATTTTTGCAGTTGTTGCCCAGCAGTCCGTTGGTGAACTCTTTATCGGCGCTTTTTTGCCGGGACTTTTACTCTCAGGTATGTTTGCCATCTATTGCATGGCCAGAAGTTATATCAATCCGACCTTTGGACCGGCTCTGCCCAAGGAAGACAGAATAGGATTCATTGAAAAATTGATCCTGCTCAAAGGCATTATTGCACCCATGCTTCTTGTTGTCCTGGTGCTGGGTGTCATCTTTACAGGTATTGCAACTCCTGTGGAAGCAGCCGGCATAGGTACTTTTGGAGCCCTTTGCGTTGCAGCGCTCTCCCGTCGTCTTTCATGGACAACCATACACAATGCTGCCATGACAACACTTAAAGCGTCCACCATGGTCTTGTGGATCATGTTTGGCGCCAGTATATTTGTGGGTTTTTACATCGTAAACGGTGGGCAGGAGTTTGTTACAGCCTCACTTTTGGGAACAGGTTTTGGTCCTTATGGAATATTGCTGATCATGATGGGGCTTTTAATTGTTCTCGGCATGTTCCTGGACTGGGTTGGAATTTTGCTTCTGGCAGTACCGATTTTCGCACCCATAATGAGATCCCTTCCCTGGGATGGACTCATGGGCCTTCCCGGTGTTGCTCCTGACGATGTCAACCTCTGGTTCGGTGTTGTTTATATGGTGAACATGCAGATGTCTTTTTTAAGTCCTCCATTTGGATATGCCCTGTTTTATTTAAAAAGTGTTGCGCCTCCTGAAATTACCATCGGTCTCATCTTCAGAGCTGCTGTGCCTTTCCTGATTATACAGGCAATAGGGCTTGCTCTGGTTGTAATTTTTCCGGAAATTATTCTCTGGCTGCCAAGACTGGTGTATGGATAAACATCAGAGATAACTATTCAGCTCTTATGCTTGAGACCGCCCTGCCTGATGGATATTTGTTTCGAGGCTATTCGCTTAACCTCCTGCAAACATCCATCAGACAGGGCTTTTGAGATAACTTCTTTTAGCGGGCTAAACAATTACCATCAGAGTAAAATTTTTTGATAATCAAAGAAAGTATTTTATAAATTTAATGATCTATCCTGATATCTTAGTCAGGGTAGATCATTTTTACCAGTGTGATATGGAGTAATTAAAAACCTGATGCCTTTGAAAACAATTCCGGAAAGTTATGTGTATGATTCGCCTGCAGTTTTTGTAAAGGTATTCTATCTTTTTTTTGCCGCATTTATTCTTGTGGATGTAACCTTTCTGGTTTTAATCCTGAATAGATCTGAAGCCTCTTATCGGTTTCCCATCTTTATGCTCACCTTTATCCTGATATTCATGTGTTATTTTTCATCGGCAATTTCCCATCGTATAGAAGTTTGGAAAAATGGAGATATCAAACTCACCAGTTTAAGAAAAACCATTATGACAAAAGCCGAAAATATTGCCTATGTGCAGGGTCCTCAGCTGCCCGTCGGGTTTATTAAGTTGCGGTTTGAACGGGAAAAGACCTATCTTTTCGCAAAGATGGGAACTTCTGACCTCAACAAAGTATTGATGACCATTAAAGATGCTGATCCTGGTATTAAGTTTGACCGGATAAAAAATTTTGGTTAGATTTTTGGAATTTTAAAACTGCAGGGAACCACAACCTGGCATTTCCCACAGACATGGGTGGTTTCTTCCAGACCAGCCAACTCTTTAGTCTTATTGGTGTTGTCGTGTAACCTGGTCCAGCATTTTTTCCTGTCTATTCCTGTCTCAGCAGACACAGCCTCAACAGGGCAGCGCCTGACGCAGACCAGGCATTTATGGCCGTTCTTATGAAGACAGAGTTCCTTTTCCACCACCAGGGGAGTGTCTTCAAGAGCCGCTTCTGTTACCAGGCTTCCTAAACGGCCGGCACAACCTGATGGCGTGATAAACTGTGCATTAACACCAAAACGTCCCAGGCCTGCGATATAGCCCAAATGTTTATGGGACCAGCGGGCCATGAGTTTCTTATGATCAAAATTATGCGTTGCCGGAACCAAAGCCGAATTGTATCCGGCGTCTTCAAGAAAAAGTTTTATCTGCCTGCTCAAGCTGTTAAGCATCTTATTCGTGGATTCATATGCCAGTCCCCAGTTCCGAGAAGGGATATCACCATTATGATTTTCTTTTGCCAGTTCTTTGGTAAAGGGAACAAAAAAAACGATCACAGACTTGCCTGTGGCCAGAAGATCTTTTGGAAGGGAATGGTCATGGGCTGCAATTTCAGGCAGAATATAAAAGCGATGATCTGCCTTTGCTGTGACAACAAGGGGAGACCGCCATATATTTTTTTCGTCTGCAGCCTTTGGATACTCAGCTGCAAACTTTTCAATAAATACTCTTAAATCACTGGATGTGACAGATCTTGCCATAATCTCTTCCGGGTAATCATTTATTAAATATCCCTTGCCTTTGCATATACCACAATTACTTTTTGTATTGATCTAATTTTCTAATAAAATAAAATCAACCTTAAAAGCAAGACCTTTGATATTCCATCCCTGATATGGTATTACTGCGGTAAAAATTATGATAGTTTAATAAATTGCAAGGAATCCACCAATGTCGCTCAATGAAAATTCTAATCCCTCAGTTCTTTTGAATATCGAAAGCATTGACTTTTTATCCGTGCTGACCAGGTTGGATGACGGGGTTATTATTACTGATATTAATGGGACCATTCTTTTTTACAATATTGCCCAGTCTTTAATAGACGGGTTGGTTCCCAATGATGTTATCGGACTCAAGGTGACCGATATTTATGAACTCAACAACAGATCCAGCATGATCATGCAGGTGATTTACCGGCACGCAGCAATCAAAAACCGGGCTTTTTTTTACAAAACCCGATCAGGAAAGACTGCCAACACCATTACCAGTGTTTACCCTCTTTTCAACGAGAAAATTGTCAATGGGGTAATCTGTTTTGTAAAGGACTATGAACTCCTATACCGATCCACCCCAATGACAGCCATAACCGAACCCAGACCCGACCTTGGCAACGGCACCCAATACACTTTTGCCGACCTGATCGGAAGCGACCCTTATTTCCAGCGGGTGGTAGGAACGGCCAGGAAAGCAGCAGCTTCTTCATCACCCATAATGATCCAGGGGGAAACCGGAACTGGAAAGGAACTCTTTGCCCAGTCAATCCATAATCACAGCCAGCGAAGGAAACAAAAATTTGTTGGCATCAATTGTGGGGCCATACCCCATGACCTTTTGGAAGGCATTCTGTTCGGCACAACCAGGGGAGCCTTTACCGGTGCTCTGGATAAACCCGGCCTTTTTGAGATAGCCCATGAAAGTACTCTCTTTCTTGACGAAATCCTGGCCATGCCCGTGGACCTGCAGGCAAAACTGTTAAGAGTTCTACAGGAAAAACTTGTACGAAAGGTGGGCTCTGTCAAAGAAATCCCTGTGGACGTTAAAATAGTGAGTTCAGTAAGCCAGGATCCCCGCGCGGCCATTCGTGAAAACAGGCTGCGAACAGACCTTTTTTACCGGCTGGGGGTAGTCATGGTCAAGCTGCCACCCCTTAGAGAGCGCCAGGACAATATGAATGAACTGATAAGCCATTTTATTCAAAAATACAATAATTGTCTGGGTACCAATGTTAATTATATTTCAGAAGAAATTCTTGAACTATTCACGACCTATCACTGGCCTGGAAATGTAAGAGAACTTGAGCACATGATAGAAGGGGCAATGAACATGGCAGGTAAGGAAGAAATCATTGGAACAGAGCATTTTACCCAGAATTTAAATTGTCTGGAACCCTTTGATTTTAACAATCTTACAACTGCTTTTCCCTTGCTCAAAAACCTTGGCCCCACAAGAGTGGAAGAGCCGCCCAACGCCCTTGATCCCAATCTACAGCACAACTTTACTAAAACCCAGGCAGATTGGGAAAAAACCGCTATTAAATCCGCTCTCACCGCAACAGGGGGTAATGTGACCAAGGCTGCAAAAAATCTTGGTATTTCAAGACAATTACTCCATTATAAGATTAAAAAAAATAAATTCTTTCGCACTGATTTTATTCAGCGCCCCATTATTTAGTCAATTTTTTTTCAACTGAAAATTTTTTTTCTATCCTGCTCTATTCTAAAGTGAAAAATTTTTTTCTATCTATTCATACAATCCGAGTTTATGAATAGATAAATTTTACACATAATATTAGTTAGTAAATTATTTTGTAATTGTTCAGCCCGTTAAAAAAAAATGTCCCAAAAGCCCTGTCTGATTGATATTTGCAGGAGGTTAAGCGAATAGCCTCGAAACAAATATCCATTAGACAGGGCAGGTTCAAGCGTAAGAGTTGAATAATTACATTATTTTTTCATAAAAAATCTACAAATTTTACTCCCTGGTATGCAATCTGCAGCAAAGTATAAAAATTCATCGATCTGATATTTAAAGGAGAAATCAAAATGTACGATCGAATGCAGGAACTGAGTACTGAAAACATGCAGAAGATCCATACCACGGCCATGGAGCTTCTAAAGGACACCGGCGTTTCCTTTAAAGAAGAAGAAGCCGTTGATATTTTCAAATCCAACGGACATAGAATAGAAGGAACCACGGTTTTTTTTAAAGAATCCGACATTCAAAAAGCATTAGAAACCGCACCCAGGAGGTTTACAGTCCATGCAAGGAATCCGGAAAAAAACGTGGAAATTGGAGAGAATGATTTTGTCTTCCTGCCCGGATACGGCGCCCCTTTTATCATGGATGCCCAAGGCAGTCAGCGCCAGGCCACCATGGAAGATTATGATAATTTTTGCAAGCTGATTCAGACCTCTCCTCATATCAACATGAATGGATGGATGATGGTGGAACCGGCTGACATGCCCCATGAAACCGTCCATCTGGATCTGAACCTGTCAAATATGCTTTTGTGCGATAAACCCTTCATGGGCAGCCCTGTCTCTCGTCAGGGCGCTGTGGATGGAATTGAAATGGCAGGCATTCTCTGGGGCGGCAAGGAAAATATAATGGACAAGACAGTATCCGTCTCTCTGATTAATTCCCTTTCCCCTCTGCAGTTTTCTGAAGAAATGGCCGGTGCCCTTATTGAACTTGCACGCCACAACCAGGCCTGCGTGGTTGCTTCCCTGATCATGGCCGGCGGATCAGGCCCTGTTACCCTTGACGGTGTTCTCGCCCTTCAGAATGCAGAAATTCTGGCCGGTATCACACTGGCTCAGCTTGTCAGACCTGGCGCGCCCGTGATTTATGGCTCCACTTCCTCTGCCATGGATATGCAGACAGGGGCTTTGTCAATCGGTGCACCTGAATTGTGTAAAAATATTCATCTGGTAGCCCAGATGGCAAGGTTTTACAACCTTCCTTCCAGATCCGGCGGATCCCTGACAGATGCCTTATTTGCCGATGCCCAGGCTGGTGCTGAGTCTGCCCTGGCCCTTTCCACTGCTGCAAGAAGCGGAATTAATTTTATTCTTCACTCCTGTGGAATCCTTGGCTCCTATATTGCCATGAGTTTTGAAAAATTTATCATTGACGAAGAAGTCTGCGGTATGGTCCGAAGCATGATACGCCCCTTGGCTCTTACGGATGAATCCATTGACATTGACGTGATCAAAGAAGTGGGTATTGGAGGCCAGTACCTGACACATCCAAAAACTTTCCAGCTCTGCCGGACTGAATTTTTTATGCCCGCGCTGATGAGTCGAAAAAATCCGGATGCCTGGACAAAAGACGGGAAAAAACGAATAGACCAGATTGCTGAAGACAAAGTTGCCCTGCGCTTGGCTTCATATGAAAAACCTGATATAGATCCAAAAATTGAAAAACAATTAACCGAATATGTAGAAAAGCATAAAAACACTTAAACAAAAAAAACCATTTAAAGGAGAAAATGATGACTGATTTTAATGCAATGATCGAAGCTCTTGTTGCCTGTGACACTGCAAAAGTAACAAGCCTTGTAAATGATGCTCTGGCCCAGAATATCCCGGCCGTTGAAATTCTCAACAAAGGCCTTATCGCCGGCATGGACATCGTGGGTGAAAAAATGGAAAACGGTGACATGTTTATCCCTGAAGTCCTGATGGCTGCCAAAGCTATGGCAGGCTGTGTAGCTACTCTGAAGCCCCTTTTGGGAGAGGGTGAATCTGTGACTGGCGCCAGTGTTGTCATTGGAACAGTCAAGGGCGACCTTCATGACATCGGTAAAAACCTTGTATCCATGATGATGGAAAGCGCAGGCATGGAAGTTCATAATATAGGTGTTGACATCAGTCCTGAAGAATTTGTAACCCAGATCAAAGAGAAAAATGCCCAGATCGTATGCCTGTCAGCTCTTTTGACCACCACTATGCCCATGATGAAACAAACCGTGGATGCTATTGTGGAAAGCGGTCTTCGTGACCAGGTAAAAATTCTTGTGGGCGGAGCACCAGTTACCCAGTCCTTTTCCGATGAAATCGGTGCAGACGGGTTTGCAGCAGATGCAGGTGCTGCTTCAAAACTTGCTAAAAGCCTTGTAAGCTAAGTAGGACGTATAAACACGGGAGAAAAATAGACTATGTTTGAAGTAATAGGAGAAAGAATAAACACCTCCAGAAAATTAGTCCAGGCCGCCGTTGCTGATCGGGATGCTGACTATATAATCGACGATGTACAAAAACAGCAGGAAGCAGGCGCCAATTTTATTGATGTTAATGCAGGGGCCCGCATCGGTCATGAAACCGAGGACATGAAATGGCTGTTGGACACAATCCAGCCAATTGCTACAGTTCCCCTCACCCTTGACAGTCCAGACCCTGCTGTTCTGGAAATGGCTTTCAAGATGGTGGAGAAAACCCCCATGATCAACTCCATCAGCCTGGAAAAAGAACGGTTTGATGCCATGATGCCTTTTCTTGATGGAAAAGAGTGTAAAGTTATTGCACTTTGCATGGATGATGCCGGGATGCCCAACTCTTCCGATGATATCCTTGCCCGTGCAAAAAGCCTGGTTCAAGAACTCAACAAGATAGGCATTCCAACTGCCGCAATTTATGTGGATCCGCTGGTCCAGCCTATCAGTGTCGAGTCCAACAAGGGAACAATGGTCCTGGATGCGGTCCGGGCAATAAAAGCACTCTTCCCTGAGGTCCATATAACAGGTGGTCTGTCCAACATTTCCTATGGGCTGCCCCAGAGAAAAATCATCAATAGGACATTTGTCTCCCTGATGATGGATGCAGGAATGGATTCCGCCATTATTGATCCTTTGGATAAAAAAATAATGGCCACAATCAGAACAGCAGATATGCTTTTAGGGCAAGATGCTTTCTGCATGAACTATCTTAAAGGAGTTCGCTCAGGAGCCATTGAAAGTTAGATCAAGCAGTAATTAAACGAATAATTGACAAAAAGCCGCTGCCATTGAATTTCATCAATGGCAGCGACTTTTTATTTTCTTTAAAAGTAAAATTATTTGTAATTGTTCAGCCCGTTAAAAAAATTATCCCCAAAGCCCTGTCTGATGGATATTTGCATGAGGTTAAGCGTTTAGCATCGAAACAAATATCCATCAGACAGGGCGGATTCAAGCGTAAGAGCTGAATAATTACAATTATTTTTTTTATCTTGTTTTAAAAATTCACATCTCTAAAAAATGCATAAAAGAACCTGCAAGTACAACAAAAATCAGCAAACTGACTGCCAATGCTATCATCCCTAAAATTTACAGCTTTCTTTTGTGTGCTACTTTACTGAAAGAACAGGACAATGTGCCTCTAAAATAATGTATTGTGCTGTCGATCCAAAAACAAGCTTTCCCACTTTTGATTTTTTCTTGATGCCTATAATAATTTCATCAACTTGTTTTTCCTTGGCATACCATACAATATCTTCAGCAGGAGTAAGACCTCTGATAAGAACATGGGTTTCACATTCAACCCCATGGCTTACAAATATTTCCTGTCCCAGTTCTTCGAGCTGGCTTTCCAACTGTTTTATTGTCCGCAGCTTTGTATCAGGCGCACAGGTTCTGGCCAGGTATACATACGCACCCAGTTTTTTGGCCCGCAAAAATGCCTGATCCATTACCTTTGAGGTGGATATATTCTTGTCATATGCAATTAATATCTTCATAATCCTCCTTTGTATGGTGTGATTTATTTCTCATTTCTCATAGTTCAAAATTCAAGGTTAAAGTTTTTCAGTTAAAACAGGGACCACATCAAAGATATCCCCCACAATGCCATAATCACACTTGGAAAAAATAGGTGCATCCTTGTCCTCGTTAATGGCTACAATGACCTTTGATGTTTTCATGCCGGCAAAATGCTGAACTGCACCTGAAACGCCGCAAGCAATGTATAGTCTTGGGCTTACTGTTTTACCGGTCTGGCCAACCTGCATTGAATGGGGTGCGAAACCCGCATCCACTGCAGCCCTGGAAGCACCAACTGCTGCGCCTAATTTTTGAGCACATGCTTCAAGCATTTGATAGTTTTCAGCTGCCTTGATTGCCCGTCCGCCTGTTATGATAACTGGAGCTTCAGTCAGATCCAATTTTCCGCCGGCATCTTTTTTGAGTTCCACAATCTTGATCAATCCAGGATCTGCTGCATCAGACGTAAACTCCACTATTTCTCCAGCGCCGGGCGAGGGCACAGGTTCGATGGAATTGGGTCGGATGGTACACAGAAGAAGGGATCCGTTTACCTTGAGAGTGGCAAAGGTTTTACCGGAAAAATGTGATTTTAATACTGTTTTATCTTCAATATTAACCTGCACACAATCAGATACCAAAGGCTCATCCATTATGGCGGCAACTCTTGCAAACAAATCTTTACCTGTTGTGCTTGCTGTTCCCAAAAGAGCTTCAAGATTATATTCCTTAACAGCGGCTGCAATCACCTGTGCCTGAAGATCCGGGCTTGATGAAAAATCACCTAATGATTTAATGTCAACTATTACGGCTGCGCCATATTCAGCTAAACTGGTCTTTACGGCAGAAGCATCATGGCCCATCACCAGTGCATAGATCTCCTGACCGGTGGCAGCCGTCATTACACCAAAGCTTGTCTCTTTTACCACATTGTTTTCAATTTCAATTAATATTCCTGTCCTGGCCATATCCTTATTCTCCTTATTTTATAAAACCTTTTCATCCTCTTTAAGGATTCTGACTAGTTCAGTTACCTGATCATCCACAGAGCCTTCAAGCATTTTTGCACCGGATCTTTCTGGTACAGATTCTAATTTTTCCATGATAACTTTACCTTGAGAAGCTTCAATGCCCAGCTCCAGAAGATCCATCTCCTTGATAACTTTTTTCTTGGCTTTCATGATGTCTGGAAATTTTGGGTATCTTGGTTCATTGAGTCCCTTTGTTGCCCCGATCACACAGGGCAGACTCATTTCAATAACCTGTTTTACACCACCTTCAATTTCTCTTTGGGCTATTGCTTTACCTTCATCAACAATCAGGGATGAAACTTCGTTTACAACAGGCAGGCCAAGGAACTTCGCCAGGCGGTACTGGGTCTGGAAACTTTCTGTGTCAACAGATCCTTTTCCAGTGAAAATCATATCCGGCAGCCCATCCTCTTCCATGGCCGCTTTTAAGGCCTTTGCCGTCAGTTCACTGTCCAGAAACTGGCTGTCTGTTTTAACAAGAATGGCCCTGTGGGCCCCCATGGCCATGGCACTCCTTATTGTTGTTACGGCCGAAGCTTTACCCACTGTCACAGTGACTACCTCGCCTCCCTGTTTTTCAACAAGGGTCACGGCTTCTTCAATACCGTATTCATCATAGGGGTTGGATACAAATTTAATTTCCGAATCTTCAAACCCGTTTTCTCCAGCAATTTTTATAGTTGCTGCAGTGTCAGGTACATGTTTTACACATACACAAATTTTCATTATTTGGTTTCCTTCTAACTCTTCATTCTCTCATTTTTAGGATCATATAATGGCATGGCCACGACTTCGGCACTTCGTGCCCGTCCCAGGATTTCCACATCCATTTTTGTTCCGGTCTTTGCAAATTCAGACTTTATATAGCCCATGGCAATACTTTTTTCAACCCTGTGGCCATACCCACCTGACGATGTCATACCAATCCGAACTCCATCTTTTAAAATAGGATTATATCCCCATGGATCAGAGTCTTTAGCCTCCACAACCAGGCAAACCAGTTTCAACGGTGCACCATCTTGCTTCTGCTTAAGAATACCTTTTTTGCCGATAAATTCCTTATCCAGCTTTACAGTCCAGGCGACATTGGTTTCAAGGGGGGTATGATGAACATTCATTTCACTCTTCCATGCCAGGTATCCTTTTTCAAGACGCATGGAATCCATGGCATGCATGCCGATCATACGTATATCACTATCAGCACCGGCTTCCATTAGTGCATTGTACACAGATACCTGCTGCTGGATGGGATGGAAAATCTCGAATCCCAGTTCCCCCACGTAGTTCATGCGGTTGATACGGCATTTAGTCCTGCCCACATAAATTTCCTGTGAAGTGGAAAATTTAAAGGCTTTGCCGGACACATCATTATAAGCTGCCTTGGCAAGAACCTCCCGGGATTTGGGACCGGCAAGGACCAGACAACCCATTTGATAGGTGATATCTTCCATGATAACGGTGCCGTCCTTGGGAAGATTTTCCAGCATCCAATGCTGATCATGCTTTTTACCCACGGAAGCTGTGACACAGAAAAATTCTTCTTTACTCACCCGGGTGACGGTCATGTCGGACTTAAAGTTTCCATTATGATCCAGCATGGGGCAAAGGGCGATTCTACCATCTTTTCCCGGTATTTTCTGGCAGGTCATCTTGTTGAGCCAGTCAAAAGCACCCGGGCCTGAAATTTTTGTTTTGGCAAAACGTGTGAGATCGATGATGCCCACATGGTTCATTAAATGCTTACATTCATTGTCCACATGCTTAAATGCATTGGAACGTCTCCAGGAGGGTTTTTCATAGGAGTCTTCTCCCTTGGGCGGAAAATAGTTGGGGCATTCCCAGCCATAGTAATCCCCAAATACGGCATTGGCCTGTCTTTGATACTCGTAGATGGGGCTGGTCCTGTTGGGCCTTGCCGCATCCCTGAATTCGTTGGGATAAATGGTGGAATAAAGTCTTGGATAGGTATCTGCGATCTTTTCCGTGTTGTATGCCCAGTTTGCAAAGGAACCATATCGCCTGGAATCCACAGCCCAGAGATCAATTTCCGGCTCCCCGTTCATGATCCAACCGGCAAGATAGTGACCTATACCACCGGCCTGAGTAATTCCAAAGCTGTAGCCACAGGCCTGGAAAAAGTTTTTCAAGGGGGCGGCGGGTCCAACCAAAGGATCTCCATTGGGAGTATAGGTTATGGGGCCGGCTGTAACATGTTTAAATCCAGTATCTCCCAGGATGGGAAATCTTTCCATACCTGCTTCAATGCAATCAGAGATATTGTCAATATCCGGATTTATTTCTTCCTGGGCATAGTCCCATGGAACCCCATGCTTTTTCCACTGCTGGCCATTGGCCTCGTACATGCCCAGGATCAAAGAATCCATTTCCTGGCGAAGATATATTGACTTATCAGGATCACGAATAAGGGGCAGCATGGAATCTGCATCAGCTATGGCATTGATTTTTTCATAAAGGATATGGGTATGGGCAATGGCGATAGAGGGAATTTCCAGACCGACCATCCTTGATACTTCCGGTGCCCAGAGTCCGGCAGCATTGATCACAAATTCACAGGTAATATCCCCTTTATCTGTCTTTATAAGCCATTCTCCCGAAGAAGTGTTCTCTATACTTTTTACAAGAGTATGCAGATTGATCTCAACTCCGTGCTGTCTTGCACCCTTGGCCATGGCCTGGGTCACTGAGTTTGGATCCACATCCCCATCATCAGGCCAGTAAAGGCCTCCCAGCAAACCTTCAGTATTCATAAAAGGATGCATTTTCCCAATTTCTTCAGGGGTCACATAACTGACATCCAGGCCAAGACAGCGGTTCATTGAATAGGCATATCCCAGCTCATCCATACGGCCCGGGTTGTCTGCTGTCCTGATGGAACCCGTTGTATGCCATCCTGTGGATTGTCCGGTTTCTTTTTCCAGCTCCTTGAATATTTCAATACTTTTCATATTCACCTGGGTACCATAAAAATTTGAATGGAAAAAAGAGACATTCCCTGCAGCCATCCATGTGGACCCCGAGGTCAACTCATGTTTTTCCAACAGGACAACTTCATCCTTCCATCCATATTTTGCCAGATGATAGGCAACGCTCACACCTATCGCTCCACCACCGATAACAACTGCTCTTGCATTGGTTTTCATTATTAATAAATCTCCTTTAATTCAATTGGCCAATACTCTCTGCCATTAAAAAAATAGTGTAAAATTATATTTTTTGTTTTTCTAATATTCATTTCATAAAACAATTAAGGAAATCCCCCTGGATAATATATCATTACCAGGATTAATACCAGGGCGTAAATAACGCACACAATCAATCGGGAATTCTATTGCAGGTTGTATGCCAAAGTGGCTTCTTTATATTTGATGAAAAACAAAAAATCAAGTAATTTTATAGAACAAAACAGCAGTCAGAGCGTTTATTTTTTAACCATCACACAGTATATAGGAATGAACATCTTAAATATTATGTATATCATTTCATTGTTTACCCTGGCGTTGCAAAAGTCATGAAGACTCTTTTCGCCTCAGCCTGTATTTTTTCAGCTTATAATGGAAAGACTGGGGTGAAATACCTAAATTTCTGGCAGCTTTTGCCGCATTGCCGGAGGCCGAGTTTAAAGCATTGACAATTATCTGTCTTTCATTTGCCGCCTGGGTTTGGGCCAGGTTTGAAGAAAAGACATCTTTGCCGTGCATCAGGGTGTGGGAAGCCTTTACTTCAAGCGTTTTTAGCAGATCTTTTTTTGCAAATGAAAAAATATGGGATGGCAGATGCGCAAACCTGATAGTTCTGCCTTTGGCCACCACATTCATTGAGGCTTCAATAACATGTTTGAGTTCTCTGACATTCCCGGGCCAATGATAACGCCTGAACAAGTCTAAAACACTTTTTGATACATTTCCTACCTCTACATTTAATATTTTATTATATTCCAAAATAAAATACCGGACCAGTTCATCTAATTCACCTTTTCTTTCCCTTAAAGGCGGCAGCATGATGAAAACCACTCCCATCCTGTAAAACAGGTCCATTCTTAATCTACCCTTCTGGATAGTTTCCAAAGGAGGATGCCCCACTGAGCTGATTATTTTTATATCCAGATCAATTTCTTTTAACGAGCCAAGCTTTCTAACCTTTTTCTCCTGAATAACCCTTAAAAGCTTAACCTGAAGTGTCATTGGCATGGAATCCAATTCATCTAAAAAAATGGTCCCCCCATCAGCCTGCTCAAAAAGGCCACGTTTATTGATAGCACCGGTAAACGCTCCCTTTGAAGTTCCAAACAAAATCCCTTCCAGAAGATTTTCAGGAATCGCCGCACAGTTTATCGGGATAAACGGCATTTTTCTTCTTGAGCTGTGACTATGAATAGACTGGGCAAATAATTCTTTTCCAGTTCCAGTCTCACCATAAATCATGATTGGAGACGGCGAGTTAGATGACATGGTGGCAATCCGCACAGCATTGAGCATATCCGGATCTGATCCAATGATATCTGAAAAATGAAACAAGGCTGCGTTACCTGGTTTTTTTTTAAGGGGAGCCCTTATATCCTGGACAATGGTTTTTTCCAGAAGCTGATAATCCTTGCAAAAATTAATTGCACCAATCAATATTCCTGATTTATACAAGGGGTAGACATTATTAATAATATTGGCTGCCTTACCCAGTTTGGTCTGGTACATCTTTGTTTCGTTCATTATGGATCGACCGCTTTTCAGGCAGCGCATTGTAGTGCTGGTATTATCGTTAAGCTTGTAAATATCTAAAACTTTCTTTCCCATCACATCTTTTGGGTCTAAATCATCTATCCGGGCCTGGGTTTCGTTATAAAATCTTATTGTTCCTTTTTTATCTGCAATCAATATCCCTTCATGCATGGAAGATAAAACCCTGTAAATATCAATATCCTCCAGATTAAGCTTTTCCATTACATCCACCCATAAAATCAAAAAATTTTTATAATTCTTTTTTCACTATCGCACCCTGCTTCAAATAAATGGCTTGTTTATAAAGGAAATGCAAGAAAAATCAAAAAATTTTTATTTTTTCAGCATTATTCAAACTTTAACCTCTCGGGTTTTTGACATTAGCCTATTTAGTAACTGACCGAAAACCCCTGTATCTCTTAATAACCATTCCCAAAAAAACCATATGGCATGGATCATGCAGATTTTGACACAACATCAAATATTTTACACATATTGACAACTATACAGACCAGGGGAGAAAGATCATGAACTTTTTCGAATATTTTTCAACCAGTGAATTAGAAAAAATTCACGAAGCTACGCTGAGGATAATGGAAACTACAGGCCTTAATTTTTCTTATGAACCCGCAAGAAATCTTTTTGCCGAGGCAGGCTGTAAAATAGAAGGTCAAAGGGTATTTTTTCCCAAAAAACTGGTTGAGGAACAGATCAAAAAAGCCCCTTCCCAATTCACTCTATATGGCAGAAATCCTGAAAAAAATGTGACCATTGGAGGTAATAACATGACCTTTGTTCCATGCTATGGAGCTCCTTTTGTCAATGACATGGATAAAGGCAGGCGTAAGGGAACCCTTAAAGATTTTAACAATTTTGCTAAATTAGCATATGAAAGCCCAAACATGGACATAACCGGCGGTAACATGACGGAACCAAATGATATTCGGGTTGACAATAGGAATGCTGAAAGAATTTATTCTTCCATGGTATTGTCTGACAAGCCTTTTATGGGAGCCGGAACCGGTGCAAAAGAAGCCAGACAAACAATTGAGATGGCATCCATAGTTTTTGGAAGCACCAAAGAAATGGCAAAAAAACCTCCTTTCATAAGTATTCTATGTTCCTTAACCCCTCTGGGATATGATGACAACATGTGCGGGGGTATTATGGAATATGCCAAAGCTGGAATGCCCCAGCTGATTTCTTCCCTTGCCATTGCAGGCGCTACATCGCCTGTCACCATGGAGGGAACTCTGGTTGTCCAGAATGCTGAAATACTGGCGGGTATCACATTGAGTCAGCTTGTCCGGGAAGGTACGCCCGTTGTATTTGCAGGGTCTTCATCCGCCACTGCCATGCGGTACGGCACTTTGAGTATTGGCGCACCGGAAATGGCAATCAATACAGCGGCAACCGCCCAAATGGGACGTTTCTATAACCTTCCTGTCAGGGGAGGAGGGGCACTTACTGATTCAAAAACTATTGATTCCCAGGCTGCCTATGAATCAATGATGAGCATGATGATGGCAACAATGAGCGGAATTAATTTTGTTCTTCACTCTGCCGGCATCCTTGAAAGCTATATCACGGCATCCTATGAAAAATTCATCATTGACGATGAAATCTGCGGGATGTGCAAAAGGATCAAACAGGGAGAAGAAATCACCGTTGAAAAACTTGCAGAGGATGCAATCAGGGAAGCAGGTCCAGGGGGTGAATATTTAACACATATGCATACCTTCAAACATTTTAAACAGGCGCTTTATACCCCTGTTATGGATGGGCGAGACAATTTTACCAGCTGGAAAAGTAAAGGGGGCCTGACAATGGAGCATCAGGCCAATGCCAGATACAAAAAAATCCTTGAAAACTATGAAGAACCTGATATGGATAACAATATCCGCAAGGATATTGATGCTTATATAAATGCAGTTAGAAACACTTAAATAAAAGGGGAATAGCATGTTACTAGGCCTACACACATACAGCTTTCATTTGCACGGCATGGGACAAAACTGGGGAGGGCATGAACTCTCATGGCCAAGAGTAATGGACATCTTCAAACTCATGGACTGGGCCGTGGACAATAGTGTGGACGGACTCCATATTACAGCCGTCGACTGTGAATCAACAGATGAGGCTCAGCTTATAAAAATCAAGGATGCAGCAAAAGATCATGGTCTTTTTCTTGAATACAATTTTTCCCTGGATGAAGAATTTGACCCGCGACTGACCCATACTTTAGAACAGGGTATAAAAATTGCTCATACCCTTGGAACTGATATCGGAAAAGTCAGTTTAGATTTACGCCGTCCCCGTCCTCTTTGCGCAAGCCGTCATCATCCGGACATTATGAAACAGCTTAATCATATTGCCGGGCTTACACGAAAAATTTTGCCTCTTTTAGAGGACACAGGTGTTAAGCTGGCATTTGAAAATCATACTGAATCTTTTGCCAGTGAAATTTTATGGCTGATCAATGAGGTTAAACATCCAAGTGTAGGTGCCTGTGTGGATACTGTAAATTCAGTAATGGTTCTGGAAGATCCCATGACGGCCATTGAAACCCTGGCCCCAAGATCATTTACAAATCATTTTTGTGACCACAGAATGGAAAGGGACCAGTTCGGTGGCCGGTTTACGGGTGTGGCCTGCGGAGATGGTGACATAGATTTACAAAAAACTCTTGAAATTTTTAAAAACAAATCAAATATGAACCGGATCAACATTGAAGTGGAATGGGATGCAGGTGACGATGGACCTGAAGCTGCAAGGAAAAAGGAATATGATGCAGTTGTAAAAAGTATTAAATACTGCAGAAACGTTTTAAACATTTAATAATCTTTGGAGACCTGAATTATGAAAATCACCGCTGTAAGGGCGACCCCTGTTAATATCCCTATGGAAGTACCATTTTACTGGTCTGTGGGGCTATATCCTGGAACCTCCAAAACCATTATTGAAATAGAGACTGATGAAGGTATCATTGGTATTGGAGAAGCACCTTCATGGGATTGTGCAAATGTTATCAATAAAGATATGGGTCCCAGATTGATCGGTTGTGATCCTCTGGATATCACTGGTTGTGAAATGAAATGTGTACCAGAGTGGGTAGTTGTTCAGAACACGGATGACGCTTCTGTTGTAAAGGCATTTGGCGGTATTGAACTTGCCCTGTGGGATATCCGGGGAAAAGCCTGGAATCAGCCAGTTTATAAACTTTTAGGCGGTGCCGTCAGAAAAGAGATTCCTTTTACTGAATATTTTGGGTTTCGAAGTAAAAAAAATGGAATTGGTGGCGAAACCTCTGCCGAACAGGTGGCGGATTATTGTATAAAAATGCGTGAAGAACACGGTTCCACAATGTTTGAGGGTAAGTTAAGCCTGGGCGATCCCCATCTTGAAATTGCCACGGTAAAACTGTTGAGAGAAAGTCTTGGAGATACGGCTATGATCAGGTTGGACTCAAATATGTCCTGGTCCCTACCCACGGCAAAACACATTTTACGAGAGATAGAGCCCTACAATATTCGAAATTATGAAGACCCGGTTTCAACCTTTGAACAGATGGCCCAATTAAGAAAGAATTGTTCTATTCCCTTTTCAACACATGTTCCTGATATCACACGAGCTGTGGCTTTGGGTGTGCCTGATAATATTGTCACCAATTTTGCAGTACTGGGTGGCATAAGAAGAGCGATTCGTTTTATCGGTGCCTGTGAAGCCATGGGTGTCGGGTTCTGGTGTTACAGCGGTGATGCAGGGGTTTGTACTGCAGCATATCTTCATGTTGTTGCGGCAACGGAGTGGATTCACGAACCCAGCCAGTCGCTTTTCCGGTGGCAGACTGATGATGTGATTGAACAAGGACCGTTCAGGCAGGTCAACAATGTTATTCAAGTTCCTGAAGGACCCGGCCTCGGTGTAAGCTTATCTATCCGGGGATTAAAGCGGTGCCATCAAAGATTTGTTGATGACGGCCCCATAAATCATTTTGTTAACCCTGGCAATCCGGGCAGATTTACCAGGCTACCCAGAAATTAAATTTTGATGAACGTTTCTATTGAACCGGGTGACAGGGTACAATATCTAAAAAACCATCAACATCTGGAAAATTAGGATGATAAAATTGTAATTGTTCAGCCCGTTAAAAAAAATATCCCTAAAGCCCTGTCTGATGGATATTTGCAAGAGGTTAAGCGAATAGCCTCGAAACAAATATCCATCAGACAGGGCGGGTTCAAGCGCAAGAGCTGAATAATTACAGAAAATTTAAAATTACAAAAAGATTTCAAAATTAATGACATTTAACCTTGGAGGAAAAACATGGGCATAACAACTGAAGATCTATATTTTAAACCTAGCCTGCGGGTTGTTAACGATGCACAGATAGCACAGATTCATTCTGCAACACTGGAAGTACTGGAAAGGACAGGTGTTAAAATGACCCATCCAAAGGCACTTGAAATACTTGATGGCGCCGGAGCAAGGGTTAAGGACAATCGTGTCAGAATCCCTTCCTGGATGGTGGAGGATGCCATAGCCAAAGCTCCGCACCGGGTGGTGCTGGGCAATCAGAAAGGGGAGCGGACGGTTTTTCTTGAAAAGGACAATTCCTATTTTGGTCCCAGCCTTGACTGTATTGATTATATGGATCCCAAAACCCATAAAAGGGTGAGGTTTAAAAGTGATCATGTTAAAGCAACAGCAGCCTTGTGTGATGGCCTTGATCGTTTTGAATGGTGCATGATTATTGGTATGGCCGATGATGTACCGCCGGATTTAGCTGACCGGGTGGTGGTTAGAAATACATTGCAGTATTGCGAGAAACCTCTTGTTTTCTGCTGCAAGGACACTAATAGCGCTAAGGATATTTATGAGATGGGACTGCTTTTATGCGGTGGTAAGGAAAATTTTGATAAAGCCCCCTGTCTTGTTCATTATTCTGAACCTATTTCTCCCCTCCTGTATTATGATCCAGCTGTGGATAAAATTATTTTCTGCGCAGAAAACAACATTCCGCTGATCAATTTTCCTGCGCCCCAGGCTTGTGGATCAGCTCCGGCAACCTTTGCCGGTACCGTTGTACAGGGAAGTGCCGAATCTTTGAGTGGTCTTGTTCTTCACCAGCTTGTCAACCCTGGTGCTCCTTTTATTTATGGCGCTTTTACCACCATAATGGATATGAAGACTACCATCTTCTCCTATGGTGCAACTGAATTGAGCCTTATGACCGGTGCCATGGCACAGATGGCGCAATTTTATAAACTACCATTTTTTGGGACCGCCGGTGCCACGGATTCAAAATTTTGTGATGCTCAGGCAGGGGCGGAAGCAGCATTACAATGCCTTACCGCAGCTAGTGTGGGATCAGGCCTTGTGCATGATTGTTCAAGCTGGATGGATCATGGAAATATGGTTTCGCCGGAATTCATGGTATTGGCCCATGATATTGTGGATTCAATCCATCATTTTATGAAAGGCATTCCCGTTACAAATGAAACCCTTGCCCTTGATCTAATTGACCAGGTCGGACCCGGCGGCCACTATCTCACACAAAAGCATACCATGGACAATTTTAAAAAAATAAAATACTCAGAGCTTTTTGATCGAAGTATTTACGCCAAATGGGAGGAATCAGGCTCTAGAAAATTTGAAGACCGGCTCCAGGAACTTACCTTAAAAAAAATGAACCATAAGCCAAGGCTGCTTTCCAAAGAAATTATCAAAGAACTGGATACAATGCAGGCAACATGGAAATAAAAAAATTTTAAACTCCAAATAAGGGCCATGGGCCGCCTTGATCTTTGACCCTGGTTCGCCCATAATGAAATTTGAAATAACGATGCTGGTTTGCAGCATTATTTCATATAAAAACCATAGGAACTATTACAAATGAATATGCTATTAAACCATGAAAACTGCTCGGGCTGCGGGGTCTGCAAACTGGCCTGCAGCATTAATAATTTTAAACAAGTCACGCCATCTATGGCAATGCTGAGGATTGAAGGTTTGTTTCCCGCACCAGGCCATTATCAAATCCATTTTTGTGATCAATGCGGATTATGTGCCCAAGCCTGTCCCGTGGAAGCTATTATCATTGAAGACGGCATTTATCGAATTAACGAGGATGAATGTACAGCCTGCCATGAATGTATTGATGCCTGTCCCCACTCGGTCATGATTATTAAAGACAAAGATGACATGCCGGCCAAATGCATTCTTTGCGGGGAGTGTGCAATAGTCTGCCCCAGAGAAGCAATCATATTATCCAAAGAAAAAAACCTTAAGGAGTACTCATAATGGACGGATATGCAGGAAAAATTCTACGGATTGATCTGACTGAAGAAAAAATTTCAAAGCAAAAGCTGCCGCAAAAATTGTGTAAAGAGTTTATTGGCGGCAGAGGCTTTGTGGCAAAAACCCTGTATGAAGAATTGCCGCCTGATACGGACCCATTTGGAGAAGGCAATCTTTTTATCATTGCCACAGGTCCCTTATCCGGCCATTTTCTGCCGGCCAGTGGAAAAACCCATTTTGGTTCAAAATCACCTGCCACAGGCGGTTATGCAGATTCAAATATGGGTGGGCATTTTGGTCCGGCCCTAAAATATGCAGGATATGACATGGCCGTGATCACGGGAAAAGCCATTACCCCGAGCTATCTGTATATTAAAGATGACACCATTGAAATCAGACCGGCTAAAGATTATTGGGGCAAGGGATCTCTTACCTGCGAAGAGATGATGAAAAAAGATTTGGGAGAAGACTTTCAGATCCTGACAATCGGTCCTGCCGGTGAAAAGCTGGTTAAATTTGCCTGCATTACCCACGATTTCGGACGTCAGGCCGGTCGAACAGGCATAGGTGCTGTCCTGGGATCTAAAAATATAAAAGCCATTGCAGTCAAAGGAACTGGAAGTATTCCAGTCTTTGATGTTGAAAAAGCCTATGCCAAAGGTAAAGAGGCCTTTAAAAAGGTCTCCCAAAAACCGGGATTCAAGGGATGGACTCCGGAAGGCACAGCCGGTATCACGGACTGGGTAAACGAAGTAGGATCCTTTCCCGCAAAAAATTTTCAAACCTCCCATATTGATCACAGTCACCTGATTAATGGGGAAAAAGTCCTGGAAAAGCTGAAAATTACGGACAAAGGTTGTTATTGCTGCCCCACTCCCTGTGGTAAATACGGCCACACCAAAACAGCCTTAGGTTCCGCCTATATGGAGGGCCCTGAATTTGAAACCATCTCTCTTTTCGGCGGCAGCTGCATGCTCAAAAATATTGAGGAAGTGGCCTATGCCAATTACCTTTGTGATGAACTGGGTATTGATACAATATCAGGTGCTTCCGTTGCCGCATTTGCCATTGAATGCTTTGAAAAAAAATTGATTACAGCAGATGAGATTGGGCAAAAAATCGAATTTGGTGACTTTGAATCCATTATTTATCTTTTGAACCTGATGAGCTTAAGACAAAATGATCTTGGAGATCTGCTGGCCCAGGGGGTTAAAACAGCCTCTGAAAGTATTCAAAAAGGATCTGAAAAATTTGCCATCCATGTCAAGGGTCTTGAATGGACTGGATATGAATGCCGTAATGCACCTTCCATGATGCTGGCCTATATGACTGCAGATATTGGGGCACACCATAACCGGGGCTGGGTCTTAGGTCATGATGTGGTAGGTGCGGCCACCAATGTGCATGATTTGATCTCTGCCGGTGCTTCCGGTGATAAAAGACCCAAAGCCATTGTTTCAGGCAAGAATTCAGCAAAATTTGTCATTGATTCCCAGCATATACGACCCACATTTGACCTTTTAGGATGTTGCCGACTCCAGATGATGGAGCTGGGCTTTGAAGTTGAAAATTATGCCGAACTTTATTCAATTATCACGGGAAGAAAAATAACCTGGGATGAACTGCTTAAAATATCTGAAAAAGTATGGAATTTGACACGGATGATTTCAGCACGAGAAATAAAAGATTTTGGCCGCAAATCAGACTATCCACCGGCCCGATTTTATGAGGAGCCTACACCAAGCGGGCCGAACAAAGGATACTGCTTTTCCATGGATGAACTGGATGAACTCCTGGATGCCTATTATGAAGCACGGGGATGGGATAAAAATGGAATTCCCACAAACAAGACTCTTGACAGTGTCGGACTGAAACAATTGATTAAATAGCTTGAAGGAGGATTAAAATGAGTAGAATAATGGTTCCCCAAAATTTTACAAGCAAAACTGCTGATGCCGTTGTAATAGGCGGCGGTATAGTTGGTACAGCTACGGCTTTCTGGTTATCCAGGACAGGTATGAAGGTTATCCTGGTTGAAAAACGAAACGGATTGTCAAGCCTGACCACTGCAGCCAGTGCAGAGTGTTTCCGGACCCAGTTCACGGAAAAGTCCATGGCAGAAATTGCACTTCCCAGTGTGGAAATGTTTGAAAACTTCAAGGACGTTGTAGAACTTTTGGATATTGATATTCATCTTCGCCAGAAAGGTTATTTGTTTGTAACGGATGACGAAAACCAGGTACCAGATCTAGAAAAAGCCATTCAGACCTATCAGACACTTGGAATACCCGGATCTGAACTGATGAAGGGAAGTGATCTTCACGATCGTTTTCCCTTTCTTGCCCCAAATGTTCTTGCAGGCACTTTCAACAACAGAGATGGATGGCTTTCCACACATGAAACCACCTATGGTTTTGCAAAAGGGGCAAAAAAAGTTGACTTTTTCATGAAAACAAAGGTTACCGGTATCCAGAAGGACAACCAGGGAATTAGTTCTATAGAAACAGACAGAGGAATTATCAGCACACGCCTTGTTGTCAACTGTGCAGGCCCCTATGCTGGAATCATTGGTAAAATGGCGGGCCTTGACATGCCCTTGACAACGGTGCGACGTCAAAAGGCCTATGTCAGGACCAGCAGTCCTCTGGTGCCAGTGGATGCACCTTTTACAGTGGATCTTAAGAACCACAGCTATTGGAGGCCGGAAGCAGGTGGCGTACTCTGCGCATGGGTTGACCCGGATGAGCCGGAAAGCCCGCCCGCAGATGAACTGCCCACGGACTGGGACTTCGCTGCTGAGTCCATCTATCGGGCATCCCGTCTCAACCCGTTTTTTGAAACCATTTCCGATGACTTAAAAGCAGAAGATATTGATGTATCAGCAGGAATGTATGTTTACACCCCGGATGACAAACCTGTTATCGGCCCCTGCGATGAAATCAAGGGATTACACCTGAACTGCGGGTATTGGTGCGGAGTCATGATGTCTCCTGCCGCAGGTAAGAGAGTTGCAGATATTGCCACGGGCATTATGGACAACAAGGATAACCTTCTGCGGTACAGTCGTTTTAAAGAAGGTGATTTTGAAAAAGGTGATACATTTTTAAAATAAAAATAAACAAAGGATAAATGATCGGGGTAATAATTTGAAAAAAAAGACTTATGCAATTGGATGCGCTGTTCTGGCCATTGATATGAAGCATTGCGCAAAAAAATTAGGAATTGATATTGAATATAAATTTCTAGAGGCAGGACTTCACAACAATCCAAAACTGCTCAAAGAAAAACTCCAGGCCGCAATTGATGAAATTTGTGCAACGGATTTGTGCGACCGCATTATCATCGGATATGGAATTTGCGGCAAAGGAACCATTGGTATTCAATCGGGCTCGGTCCCCTTGGTCATTCCCAAAGTACATGACTGCGTTGCTTTGTTTCTGGGAGGAGATCAGGCCTACAAACGTGAATTTAAAAAATATCCCGGGACTTATTATCTTTCAGCCGGATGGTGTGAAGAAAAAACCGAACCCATATCCCAGAGAAAACAATGGGTCTATTTTGGTGATAAAAAACTTAATTTTAATGACCTGGTTGAAAAACACGGCCAGGATGCTGCCGAGCATACCTTTGATTTTTTAAATTCATGGCAGAAAAACTATCAAAGGGCGGCTTTTATAGAAACCGGTGCAAAAACATCCCCTAAGTATGAAAAATTAGCACTCGAAATGGCCTCTGAATACAAGTGGAAATATGATAAAATAAATGGAAGCGGTGAGTTGATTGGAAAAATGCTCACTGCCTTTGATTCAACATCTGATATCCTTTTTGTACCCCCCGAACATGTGATCGGATTCGATGCCATCCAGTCCACCCTGTCAGCCAATCCCATCTTGGACCTTAAAACAAATCTGAAGAAAACCAGTTCTAAAAAAATAATCCCAGGTATCAAAATTCATCCCGATTCTTATATAAAAACCGGTTTGGGTATTGATGCCGGCGGTACTTACACAGATGCGGTGATCTATGATCTTAAAGAAGATAAAACCCTTTGCAAAAGTAAATCTTTGACAACAAAATGGGATTTCACTAAAGGAATTGGCAGCGCATTAAAAAAACTGGATCAGGAAAAACTGCTACGGGTGGAACTGGTTTCTTTGTCTACAACCCTTGCCACCAATGCCATTGTTGAAAATGAAGGTCAAAAAGTCGGTATGATTCTCATGCCGCCCTATGGACTTGGTATTGATAAAAATATATTATTTTACCCTAAAAGTGTTATTCAGGGACAGCTCAAGATCACGGGTAGAGAAGTCATTCCCATTGATCCGGATGAAGTCCGACAAAAAGCCGTACAAATGATTGAAAACCATGGGGTTACCGCCTTTGCAGTATCAGGGTTTGCAGGATCTATTAACCCTGAGCATGAAATCCAGGTAAAAGACATTATCCATGAACACACCGGCCTCTTTGTTACCTGTGGTCATGAATTATCCGACACCTTAAATTTTCAGACAAGGGCGATAACGGCCATGCTCAATGCACGGATTATCCCCCGGCTTGCAAGCCTGCTTCTGGATCTTGAAAAAGTCTTGGATGCGCTTGGTATTCATGCCCCAATCGTTGTGGTAAAAGGGGATGGCACATTGATGAGCTCAACCATGGCCAAACAACGACCCGTTGAAACAATTCTTTCCGGTCCTGCCGCCAGCGTTGCAGGTGCAAGGCATCTGACAGGAATTAAAAATGCCCTGGTTGTGGACATGGGGGGGACAACGACGGATACGGCAGCTCTCACGGACAACCTTGTAAACCTCAATGAAAAAGGGTCAAATGTAGGGGGGCACAGGACCCATGTTAAAGCTCTTGAAATTAGAACTGCCGGCCTTGGCGGGGACAGCTTGATTGAATTTACAAAGGGAGAATTTTTAATCGGTCCCAAAAGAGTGGCTCCCATTGCCTGGCTGGGGCAGATGTATAAAGGGGCTCACGAGGCTTTAGAATTTTTAAACCAGAACATGCATCACTATGGCACCACCACCCGGAAAATGCAAATTCTTGCTTTAACAGGTTCTGTAAAGCAGCTTGACTTGATATCCATGGAAAAAAAGATTGTTTCCCTGCTGAAAACTAGACCGCATTCCATTGATGAACTGGTTCAAAAAACAAACGTTCTTGCCGACTTCAGTCTTCCTTTGCAGAGGCTTGAAGAAAATTTTATCCTGCAGCGCTGCGGACTGACCCTAACTGATCTTTTACATATAACAGGACAGTTTGAAAAATGGGATAAAAACATTGCAAAAGAATATTGCCGGATGTTTTGTTTTCTGACAAAAAAAACAATGCCTGAATTGACCGAGCATCTTCTGAATATGGGGGTAAATCTTTTAACCCTTGAACTTTTAAAACGCCAGCTGGATGATGAGACAGATCCCGAAGCCATAAGCAGTTGTCCTGTATGTAAGGTCCTGATAGATAATCTTTTGACCCGAAAAAATCCCGATTATGAAGTTGCCATTAACCTTAAACGCCCAGTTATCGGTATCGGTGCTCCCACTAAATTTTTTCTTTCAAAAGCTGTAAAGCCCCTTAATGCAGAAGCCATCCTGCCTGAGGATGCGGATGTGGCCAATGCCATCGGTGCTATTACAAGTAATGTTGTTATAACAAAACAATTAAGAATCGTACCTGGAGACAAGGGCGAGTTTATAGTGGAAGGGGTTGCCGGAACCCGTCGCTTTAAAAGTTTTAATAATGCAGATCATTTTGCCAGGGAAGAATTGGTTCGGATTGTAAGGGAAAGAGCCCGGGTTTCCGGGACCAGTTGCCAGGAAGTAACTCTGGAAACTTGCGACAAGATCCCGACCACTGCCGGCGGCGACCCGATTTTTATGGGAAGAACACTTTATGCCAGCTTAAAAGGCAGACCTGACATTGTATTGGAAAAAAATCCTTTAAAAACTAAAATGGAATCTCTTGTTTAAAAAACAGGCCGGAAGATATACTCCCGACCTGTTTTTTTGGGTTTAATGAATGGTTATGGGATGATTACTTCTTCCACCAGCGTTCGCCGACTCTCATTCCATCCAGGGCCATGGCCGCAGACAGCGGTCCATGTGCAAATTTATCTGAACTGGCTTCAACCATCTGGTTGAACATGGGAACAACGGTTCCGCTGTCATTCCTGCAGATTTCCTGCATGTCATAGTACATTTTCCGGCGTTTTTCTTTATCCAGCTCTGCTCTTGCAGCGATCAAAATTTCATTGAACTTTTTATTGCTCCAGTGGGTATCATTCCAGGGGGCACCTTCTGAATATGCAACTGAGAACATCATATCCTCAATGGCACGCCCGCCCCAATAACACATACACCACTCTTTTTTAATCCAGACATTGCTCCAGTATCCATCATCAGGCTCCCTGACAACATTTATCTTGATACCGGCTTTTTTTGCATGTTCCTTGATAAGGATTGCGGCATCCACTGCCCCGGCAAAAGCTGCATCTGCTGCATGCAGGTTAAAGACATGGTCAAGCATACCCGCTTTTTTCATATGAAATTTGGCTTTTTCAGGATCATATTTTCTTTGCTCCAGATCCTTAGCATGATATTGTTGTACAGGTGCAATGGGATGATCATTACCAACGGAGCCATATCCCCGCAGGATCTGTTTCACTAAAGCTTCACGGTCAATGGCAAGCTTTAAAGCAGTTCGAACATCATTGTTGCCATAAGGTTTTTGGTCCACCAGCATGGGGATGGTGTAGTGTGCCGTTCCAGTTGTGGAATGGACTTTTACGCCGGGCATTTTTTTCATTAGATGGACTGTTTTTAGTTCAACACGATCCATATAGTCTATCTGACCTGTTTTTAAGGCGTTTGTTCTGGCATTGGTATCAACTATGGACAGGGTCTCAATTTCATCAAAGTGGGCTCTTCCCTCTTTCCAGTAATTGGGATTGCGTTTTGAAAAAGCTCTGACACCGGGTTCCCACTTATCCAGAATATATCCACCCGTACCGATACCCTTTTCAAATTCCGCACCCTTGGTTCCGGCCGGACAAATGGTCAAATGATAATCCCCCAGGATAAAGGGAAAGTCAGCGCTGCCGCCGGAAAGTTCAAAAACAACTTCATTCTTTCCGTCTGATTTTATATTTGTAATGCTGCCCAAATTGCCTTTTGCTGCAGATTTGGATTCTTCACTGAGATGGTGGTTTATGGAAAAAATCACATCTTCTGCCGTCATGGTTTTGCCATTATGGAATTCTACACCCTTGCGCAGCTTAAAGGTCCATTTTTTTGCATCTGCCGAAGCGCCCCAGGATTCAGCCAGCTCAGGTATGGCATTAAAATTATGGTCGATTTCAACAAGATTATTTCTTATCTGCCAGTTGACGTTCTGGTTCATGTTGGAGGTCAGTGTTCCAGGATCCATGGAATCGGTAGTTGACCCGCCCGTAATACCAATTCTAAAACGTCCCCCTTTTTTAGGAACAGAAGCCTGGGCAGTGCCTGCGAGCAGCGCAGGGGATACAGCTGCTGCAAGACCCAGAGCTGAAACCTGGCTGAGAAAACGCCTTCTACTAATTTTGTTTTGTTCAAACATCTTAGTTAACCTTGATAGTTCTGACATGTTTTTACTCCTCCTTATTGAATTATTAAATGTTGCGTTATTAAATTAAATAAATGTTGAGGCACGCTTTTCTAAAAGGTTGTCCAGCCAATCCGGATCCATTTCAGGAACAGATGCCAACAGTTTATCCGTATACTCATGGTGAGGCGGGGTCAGGATTTCTTTTTTTGCACCTTGTTCAACAATTTTACCTTGAAGCATAATAACAATTTTATCTGCAATGGCTTTGACTGTTGCAAGATCATGGGTAATAAACAAATAAGACATGTTTGTTTTATTCTGCAGATCCTGCAAAAGATCTAAAATTCCTTCTGCCACCAATTGATCCAGCGCAGATGTGACTTCATCACAAATGATCAGATCAGGTTTGGCAGCCAGGGCTCTGGCTATGCAGATCCTCTGTTTTTCACCACCGGAAAGCTCTGTGGTCAATCGGCCGATATAGTGATCCGGGTCAAGTTCGATATCCACCAAAAGTTGTCTGATCTGTTCTTCAGCCTCTTTACCCCTTATCCCAAAATAAAATTCAAGGGGCCTGCCAATTACTTTTCTGACGGTCTGTTTTGGATTTAATGCAGTATCAGGCATCTGATATATCATCTGCATTTTTCTTAAGTCATCTTTTACTCTGTCTTTTAATTTTCTGGGAAGTTCTTTTCCCAAAAATTTTATGGAGCCGTTATTGGCAGGAAGAAGGCCTGTAATAATTTTTGCCACGGTGCTTTTCCCACTGCCTGATTCTCCTACCAGGGCAACAGTTCTGCCTTTTCTTACAGTCAGATCTATATCCTCAACTACATTTTTATCTCCTGTGTAAGTTGCAGCCACGTTTTTGATATTAAGGATCACATCCATTTTATCATGAATGGTTTTGTTTTCCCTCAAGGATCTTACATTTAACAATTCCCTGGTATATTTTTCTTTGGGATTTTTAATCAATTCTCTAGTTTCATTCATTTCAACAAGCCGGCCGTTTCTTAATACCATGATTCTATGGGCTACCTGTGCCACCACAGCCAGATCATGAGTTATATACAGTGCGGCTTTGTTCATCTTCTCTGTTATTTCTTTGACGGCTGCCAATACTTCGATCTGAGTTGTCACATCCAGTGCTGTTGTGGGCTCATCAAACACAATGATATCTGGTTTGCATGACATGGCCATAGCCACCATTGCCCTTTGAAGCTGGCCTCCTGAAAGTTCATGGGGATATCGGTATCCAATTTTGTCCGGACTGGGTAAAAACAGGCGTTCGTAAAGTTCAATGGCTTCTTTTTCAGCTTGGACCGAACTCATCAATCCATGTTGGACAGGTGCTTCTGCATATTGTTTTATAACACGATGAGCAGGATTAAAAGAAGCGGCCGCGCTCTGTGCCACATAGGATATTTTTGACCCCCTGACCTTTCTTAAATCTTTATTTGATGCATTAAACATTTCTATGCCGTCAAGATTTATGGATCCGGATGCAATTCTGCATCCCTGTCTTGCATACCCCATGGCAGCCAGGCCGATAGTGGATTTACCGGCCCCGGATTCACCAATGAGCCCAAGCACTTCTCCTCTTTTCAAATCAAAGCTGATGTCATGGACAATGGGCTGCCATTTTTCTTCATAATAGGCTTCAAGATATAAATTTTTTATTTCCAGCAGATTGTTCAATCTTATCTTCCTTTCTATTCGTGCAGACCACTTGATAAATGCAAGAACCAGTCAACAATTAAATTGATGCCCACCGTTAAAACAGCAATGGCTGCCGCCGGGATTAAAGGGATAAATATACCAAATGTAATGGCTCCTGAATTTTCCCTGACCATTCCTCCCCAGTCTGCAAGAGGGGGTTGAAGGCCTAATCCAAGAAAACTTAAAGAAGCGATAAAAAGGAATACAAAACAGAATCTCAAACCAAATTCTGCAATAAGTGGCGGCAGTGCGTTGGGCAGGATTTCATGGCGAATGAGCCACCAGAGTCCCTCTCCTCTTAGTCTGGCTGCCTCTACAAATTCCATTACCTCAATATCCATGGCAACTGCACGGGATAATCGATACACCCGGGTTAAATCTACAAGGGCTATGGTAAAAACCAGGTTTGGGATGGATGAACCTATAACAGACAAAATCATCAAAGCAAAAATAAGAGTTGGAAATGCCATGATGATATCAATACATCGGCTGATCAGCTGGTCCGTCCATGCGCCTTTTACCGCAGCAACTAAGCCTAGAAGAGAACCGACCAGAAATGAAATTGCAGTTGTGACTAGTGCAAGTGCGATTGTATTCCTTGCACCGTAAATCATGCGGGTGAGAAGATCTCTTCCCAGATGGTCGGTTCCCAAATAAAATTTAGTAGAAGAACTTTCCCAGACATCCCCGACCACACTTGTTTCTCCATAAGGTGCGATCAAAGGTGCAAACAAAGCGACCAGAATATTCAGTATGACGATACCCATACCGATTCTGGCGGAGAGTGGAGATTGTCGTAATAACTTAAGCACTAAGGAGCTCCTTTTTAAATTTGGGATTGTCTCAGTTTCGGGTTGGAAAGCATGGACAAAATATCAGCCAAAAGGTTTAGAGAAATATAAACTATGGAAAAAACCAACCCTGATGCCTGAACAACGGGAAGATCTCTTTTGGCAACTGAATCAACCAGTAACTGCCCTAAGCCCGGATATACAAAAACCACTTCAACGAGGACAACACCCACAATGAGATATGCCATGTTGACGGCAATTACATTGATCACAGGGGACAATGAATTGGGGAATGCATGGAGCACAATTATTCTGAGCCGCTTCATGCCTTTGATCTCTGCCATTTCAATATACGCACTGGCCAGAACATTGATAATAGCCGCCCTTGTCTGCCGCATCATGTGTGCCGTCACAACACAGGTGAGTGTCAAAGAAGGCAGTATAATGGCATATATTCTGCCGCTAAGCCCCATTTCAGGATCAATGACGGCCAGGCTGGGAAAAATATTCATTTTAACAGACAGAATACTGATCAGGATATAAGCAATAAAAAATTCCGGGAACGAAATAAACGAAAGGGTGGTGGTTGAAATCAACTTGTCAAAAAAAGTATTACGATAAAGTGCTGCAAGCATCCCTAAAATAATTGCCAGGGGAATTGCAATCATGGCCGTGGAAAGGGCAAGAAACAAGGTGTTGCCGAACCGCCAGCCGATCAAACCTGCAACGGGCCGGCCATTGGCAAGGGAATTGCCGAACTCACCATGGATAAAATCATTGAGCCAGGCACCATAACGGATATGCGGCGGCAAGTCGAGTTTGAGTTCTTTTCGAAAGGCTTCCACCGTCTCAGGTGTTGCTCCCTGGCCCAGAACGGTTTCAGCAACGTCCCCAGGCAATGCCTCCACACCGATAAAAATAATAAGCGAGATAATAAATACGGTTATCAGGCTTGCTCCACTTCGCTTGAGAATTAAAATTAATACGTTTTTCATAAATGAATCCGATTTTTTTAATTATTGCAATTTTATCTAAGGACCATATCGAACGCAAATCAGTTTGTCAAACCTGTATTCTAATTTTTATTTATAAGGATACCTCTCCTTTGTAAGCTTCACTCAGAACTGTTTTTGTACCTGGAACATTGAAAAAAATTTGTTTTGTTTCACAGCGGTTAGCGCTTTGCTTATCTGCTTTGCAAAAGGATTTGCAATACCGCAACTGATAATATCTTTTTCAATAATAAGCGTCTGCTTATGATAGGGTGTTTGATTACGAATTATTTTACCTCCTGCTTAAAAAAAGGTTACTTATTACACTCTAAATTTAGAGTTGTAATATGCTAACTATTTAATCCAAACTCAAAAAAGCAAATTGTATGCCAGAAGAATACCTAATTCATAAGGTCATGATTTGATGGAATTTATTGAATTTTGTTTATAAGTATCAAGTATAAATTGATTCGAATATAGTGGGTCTAAATTTAATAAGATCTTGAAATTATGAGATATATTGTTGAAAATTCAAGTTATTCAATACTGATTCGATTAAATACTTTATAATATCAAATACTTAAATGATAAAATTTTTTATTATAAAGCAATTGTGAATCACATTTCGATCATGGTGCCCATTTAGTTTGGCTTGATAAAAAATCCATAAATGCGTATTTTGTTTGTCCATTAAATGGGGAGTTCCACCACTTTATAAGAGGAAGACTCCCCATTGATCATCCAAATCCACCTTCAAATTTTCGTTTGCCTGCTGGCCATGGGTTGTCCGCAATGGGGTTGTGCACCATCCCTGGCCATCAGCAAGGTGCCAGATGCAAGGCGACAAGGAGTGACGAAAGAGGCGTATAAGTCATACTCCGCAGGGAGGAACGACCGAAGTCAACGTAGCAGGTGGAACCTTGATGGTGGATCAGGGATCAATAAAAGCGTTGACTATAATAGTTGACTATAATAACAGGTCATCAGAAAGGGCGATTCACATCTCTTTTATACCGTATGGTCTTAGGAGAGGACAAATTTTACAATTACGAGGAAACAAAATGAATACCAATGTTATTTTAACCTGTGCTGTGACCGGCGGAAGTGATGTTAAAGAAAAACATTCAGGATTACCCGTGACACCCGAACAAATTGCAACAGCCGCAATCGAGTCAGCGCAGGCTGGTGCTGCCATCGCCCACATCCACGTCAGGGATCCCAAGACCGGTCTTCCGGGCAGAGATCTTGAGCTTTACAAAGAAACTGCAAAATTGATCAGATCCAGTGAGGTTGATGTTATTTTGAACATTACCACGGGGATGGGAGGAGATCTGATCCCAAGTAAAAAAAATCCTGCCATGGCAGGTCCGGGATCGGATATGATTTCGCCTGCCAGACGTGTACAGCATATACAGGTTATTAAACCAGAAATTTGCACTCTGGATTGCGGCTCATTCAATTATAGCGCTACTGCATATATTGCCACAATGGATATGCTCAGAGAAAGTGCAAAAAAAATTGCTCAAGCCGGTGTGAGACCTGAAATTGAAGCTTTTGAACTCGGCCACATATGGCAGGCAAAACAATTAATGAAAGAAAACCTTTTGGACAAGAATGCACTTTTTCAGCTCTGCATGGGAATTCCTTATGGAGCAGAAGGTACAACCAGGAATCTTGTTGCCATGTACGATGCATTGCCAAAAGGTGTTTTTTGGGGCGCTTTTGGCATTGGAAGACATGAAATGCCTATGTTAGCTCAATCCGTGATCATGGGCGGCAACGCCCGGGTTGGCCTGGAAGACAATCTATACCTGGACAAAGGCGTGCTGGCCACCAATTCACAATTGGTTTTGAGAGCAAAAGAGATTATTGAAAGGCTGGGGGCAAAATTGGCAACCCCGGCTGAAGCCAGAAAAAAGCTGGATTTAAGATAAATTCGCAAACCTGAAGGCAGGGATAAAAAAATGCGGGTCGCACTAGTCGGAACAGGATCAATAGGAACTATACTGGGTGCTTTGATCACTATGACAGGTGAAGATATTGAACTTGTTGACTCCAACCTGGAACACGTCAATGCCCTGAACAGGAATGGGGCGAAAATTGTGGGGTTCATGAATGCCACAATACCCGTCAAAGCAATAATGCCCAGACAGATGAATGGAAAATATGACCTGGTCATTTCATTAACAAAACAAACAGCCTTAAAAGAATCCCTGACTTCTGCTTTACAATATATGCACGATGATTCTATTGTACTCACCCTTCAAAATGGTATTCCTGAGGATATTTCCAGAAAAATAGTTGGAGATGAAAGAGTGATGGGAGGTGGTGTAGAGTTCGGTGCTACCTGGCTTGGGCCTGGAGTGTCGGAGTTGACATCAGACACATCCTATCTGAAGATTACCTTTGGGCAGCTGGACGGAAAGATTACGAAAAAAACAAAAAAAGTACAAAAGGTATTTTCTTCCTTCGGCCAATCTGAAATTTCCACAAATATTCTTGGCACCCGATTTTCAAAGCTTACAGACAATTCAACTTTCAGCGCCATGTCTGCTGTTCTTGGGTGTAACAATGGGAAAATACTGGATTCCTACAAGGCCATGACCTGTATTGCACACCTGGGACGTGAAGCCGGCCTTATCATTGAAGAAACAGGGATCTGCCCAGAAAAAATATTCGGCCTTCAACCGATTATGAAAAATGTGGGATTTTCTACAAAAAAACAAATGGATGATGTCATATACAACTATTGGACTCCAATTTATTCTCCTTTCAGATCCGGTGTTGCCAGTATGCTTCAAGACATTGAAAAGGGTAAAAAATGTGAAGTTAATCAGATCAATGGGAAATTTATAGAGCTGGGAAAAAAATTTGGCATTGAAGCTCCTTTTATGAGGACGGTGGTAGAAATTATCACCCGGCTGGAAACAGGTAAATTAAAACTGGAAAATGCCTGGAAAAATTTAAATTATTTTGATATCCCCGACCTATGAAAAATAATATCAAACAAAACCTAAAACCTTTGTTAAATCCCAAAAGCATCGCATTTATAGGTGCCACGACAAAACCGGATGTTGCTGGTAATGATATGCTTTTAGAGATCCTGCTTTCCGGATATAAAGGCCGTATTTATTGTGTGAATCCAAAATATGATGAAGTGGAAGGAATCAAGTGCTATCCATCACTATCTGACCTGCCTGAAGTTGTGGATCTGGCTGTCCTTGCCATTGGGAATGCCAGACTGGAAACACAGACAAAAGAAGCGATTCGGATTGGGGTCAATGCTTTAGTTCTATTTGGCAGTGCCTTTCTTGAAGAGGATATGGATCCCCCCCTGATGGAGAGAATAGCACAACTTGCCAAAAGCGCTAATATGCCGATTTGCGGGGCCGGTGGAATGGGATTTTACAATCTGGATACCAAATTAAGAATCTTTCCTCAACATATTGCCAGAACCTTTCAGGGTGGAAACGTTGCGTATATCAGTCAGTCCGGCTCTGGTTTGACTGCACTGATCTGGAATAATCAAAAAATCAGGTTTAACCTTGCTGTGTCCACAGGGCAGGAATTAGTGACGACTGCTTCAGATTATTTAGACTATGTATTGGATCTGCCCAGTACAAAAGTCGTGGCTTTTTTTCTGGAATCAGTGAGAAATCCAAAGGATTTTACAAAAGGTTTGGAAAAAGCCGGAAAAAAGCAAATCCCCATTGTTGTATTAAAAGTGGCCAGGACTGAAGCGGCTGCAAAACTGGCGCTGAGTCATTCAGGAGCCATTGCTGGAGATGATTCAGCATTTCAAGCATTATTTGCCCGTTATGGGGTGATTCAGGTCAAATGCATAGATGAACTGGCTGCCACCTGCCAATTGCTATCAATGGATAAAAAACTTGTGCCCGGCCACCTTTCCGCGATTATGGACTCAGGTGGGGAAAGAGAGTTATTAATGGACCTGGCCCAAGAAATGCAGATCAAATTTGCAGATATCGGCAAGGAAACGATCCAGATACTCAAAGAAAATCTGGACCCGGGTCTAAGCCCAGTTAACCCGATTGATGCCTGGGGAACGGGGAATAATTATGAAAGCATATATGAAAACTGCATAAAAGCATTGATGAACGATGAACAAACCGCAATTACCCTTTTTATAGCAGATCTCACATCAGATTTTTGGCTGCATGAAACATTTGCCTCAATCTGTCAAAAAATCTCTCTGAAATCAAACAAACCCCTCCTGGTCATGACCAATCATATCGGAAGCGAATCACAGGATCTGGCATTGCGGCTTCAATCCTCGGGCATAATTGTGCTCAGCGGCACCATTCCAGCACTTCAAGCCATTAAGCATGCTTTTGAGTACAGAGATTTTATAAAACAAGATCACATGGTAGCAACAAATTTTCAAAGTAATTGCCATAAAAATAAATGGGTCAGCCGATTACAAAAACCTGAACCTCTGGATGAACTGGAAAGCCTCGCCCTTTTGAAAGATTATCATATTCCCGTCCAAACTGCTGATATCGCCATAAATCTGGATGAAGCAATTAGCCTGGCAAAAAAAATCGGATATCCTGTTGCTATGAAAACTGCAATGCCGGAAATCTTACACAAATCCGATGTCAAGGGAGTCAAATTAAACTTATCAACCGAGCAAGATGTCCAAGACGCCTATGTGGATCTGGCAAATCGTCTGGGTGAAAGGATTTTAGTGTCAGGCATGGAAAAAGGCAGTGTTGAAGTGGCTTTCGGTTATATTAAAAATTCTCAATTCGGCCCCTTGATTTTGATTGCAAGCGGTGGAATATTTATTGAAATCCTTAAAGACAAGCAGATTGCCCTGGCACCCTTTGGGAAAAAAGAGGCTCTAAAAATGATCAACTGCCTAAAAATCAAACCATTGCTGGATGGAATAAGAGGTACGGACATTTGTGATAAAAAGGCCTTAGCCACAGCTCTGGCCAATTTTTCCTTATTGGCCCATGATTTGGGAGAATTCATTGAAGAAATGGATGTCAATCCCATAAAAGTCAGTTCCGATGGATGTGTGGCAGTAGACGTCATGATCGTTCACAAGCGTTTCCCGGGCAATGGGTAGTCTTTACACTCACTTTCAGGTAAAATCAAAGGTCATCATAAGCCTGTCTGTAAAGCCCTTCTAATTTTTCCTGGGTGGGGATACGGGGACTTCCATAGGTATTATCGTTTTCAAGGGTTGTTTTGGCCATTTTCGGGATCATTGATGGATCATGTTTTTCCCTGGTCAAAGCGATCGGCAGATCAAGGGATTCTGCAAATTTTTCCATGGCCTCTGCTGCCTTATAAGCTGCATCAAGTCTTCCAATCCCCTGAACATTTTCCCCCATTGCTTTTGCAACTTCAATCATCCGGTCTACACATGCCATGGTGTTGAACCGCATGACCGGACCTGCCATGATAGCAAGGGTTTCGCCATGACTTAATCCAAATTTAGAGGTCAGTTGAAGCCCTGACGAATGGATTAATGCACAACCCGTATTCATTGCAAAACCAGCTTCCATTGCGCCTAAAAGCATTTGTTCCCGGGCTTTCATATCCTCTCCATTGGCCACGGCGCGGCCCAGGAACTTGACAATCCTTTTTATGGCTGTAATGGCATACATGTCCGTCTGTGGCATTTTATAGCGGTGATAGTAGGCTTCAAGTCCATGGATCAAGGCATCAAACCCGGTTGAAGCAGTCAGTTTCGGCGGCATGCTGACGGTCATCACGGGATCCAATAAGGCAATTTTAGGCATGCACATCCATCCGCCACAGAATCCTTTATAATTTTCAAGCGTATTGGTTACCACTGTCCAGGCCCCCACCTCGCTTCCGGTGCCGGCAGTTGTCGGGATCAAAATTGTTGGTGGGATCGCATTTTTATTGGGAGTGTCATAGGGATCCGTTACATAGTTCATGACAAAATTGTCTCTGATTGAACCCGGATTTGTGGCGATGATTCCGATTGATTTGGCCGTATCCAGATTACTTCCCCCTCCTACACCAATAATAATGTCACATTTTTCTTCTTTATAAATTTTGCAGCCGTTGTCAATTTGTACATCCGTAGGATTGACATCGCTTTGTGTATAGAGGTAGTAGTCAATGCCTTTATCTGTCAAAGAAGCTTCAATTAATTTAAAAGCCTCAAGATTGGCAATGATTTCATCTGCCACTAAAAAAACTTTTTTACCCCCAAGCTGCTGGGCGTAAGTGCCTGTATCCCGGACAACTCCGCGACCAAAGATTACTCTTTCAGGACCCATGAATAAACTTCCTTTAAGTGTCATTTCTTTTCTCCTCCATGGCACAAATCTCCTTTCTATTTTTTTGTTATTTCTTTTTTGCGTTTATCAACAAATGCCTTTAACTCCTTTTCAATATCCGGTTCGATAAAAGGCTTTTCATAGGAAGCAAGACGTTGATCTTTGTATTCTGCGGCTCTTTCCCAGATCTTTTTTTTACCTTTTTTCTGCCAATTGTCATATCCCCCCCGCACGGCCAGTTTGGGAATAAAAAATTCTTTTTTGAACTGAAAAAATGTTTCAGGGAACGTCAGGTAAGACCCGCCGATACCGGCTCTTTTGATTTGATCCATGGCAATGGTTTCATCGCTGACTTCAATGGGCCTTAAAATACTTCTTACATATCCGCAGGTTTCTTCGTCAATTAAGAATTTTTCAAAACTCATGGCATTAAAACAGGCTAAAATACCGCAGGCCTGGTCCATCATGTGAACCCCTGATGCAAGAGCGGTAAACAGACTGATGGAAGACTCAATCCCAGCTTGCATATCTGGAAAAAATGAGTCAGTGACTGATCCGCCGGATTTGCACGGAAGACCATAAAAATTTGCAATCTGGGTAATGGCCTTTGTGTGAATTATGGCCTCGGCCCCCCCCAGGGCCATGCCACCCGTGCGCATATCCGTTGAACAGGAAACGTTGCCAATCACACAGGGGACCCCTGGATTAATTATCTGGGCAAGAACAATACCTGCCAGTGTTTCTGCACAAAGGATGGCTAAACAGCCGGGAAGTGTAACCGGCCCTGTGCTGCCGGCCTGGACAATACTGGGGAATTGCAAAGGTTGCCCCAGACGTGCATATTCAATGAGAGCGCCTGCCATCTCTTCAGAATAAATCAAAGGAGATATGGGATTGATTTTAGACACCGTGACCGGTCTGTTTTGAATTTTATCCCTTCCGCCCCATAGAATACTGAGCATCTCAATGTTGTCAATGGCTTTTTGTCTGTCCTGGGGGCTTGCCATGGTGGCTTTATCCGTATACAAAAGGTTGGCCAAAAACATATCAAGATGGGAGATATCCGAAGGAATATCAGAAGGCATAACCATCAAATAACCCATCATATCAATATGTTCGGATGTATGTACCAATTTGCAAAAATCAATATAATCTTCCATCAATGCATTGCGCTGATCCCCATTATTATTTATGATAAAAGGCGCTCCCCATCCGGGCAGCAAAGCAAAGTCCTTACCCCCTATAGCCACATCCTTTTCAGGATTTCTTGAGCGGACAATAAACCGGGAAGGTGCAGTGGAAAGATATTCCATAGCCTGTTTTTCCTTAAAAAAAACCGTTTTACCATGGACCTTAAAACCGTTTTCCTTAAAAATATCCAAGGCTTGGGGATCATGAAAAGCAACCCCGATATCCCTAAGAATTTCCATGGCTGCATCGTGAATTTTATTTATTTCAAATTTACTGAAGTCCGTCACTCGTTGAAACATGAAAAATCTCCTTTGTTGAAACTTTTAAAAAAAATCCCTTGATCGAGATTGGATAAGGGTCTTGAATCATAGTCATGTGACACTCTTTCTCTATAGTTTAAAATTGTTAAAGCATCTAATCCACTAAAGCACTAAGCTCCTTTAGAATTGGGTCAAAATGCGGGTTGACTTGTGCGTAGACTTTTTCATTGAGTTTTTTATAAAATTTAGTGTTTTCAAAGTTGGGCTTAAATTCATCATCCTTATGAACCATTTTTTCCACGGCTTTCTCATATGAATCAAAAGCGTTTACTGCCATTCCTGCGTTGATGACACAACCGATAGCTGCCGAGCCTTTCATTTGATTACGGCTGGTTGTAACACCGAATATATCTGCAAAAATCTGCATGAATACATTAGAATTGGCCCCTCCACCTGAAATAATCAGATGCTTGATTGGGGTATTCAGCTCCTGGTTCATTTTATCCATATGATTTTTTACAGTGAATGCGATACCTTCTAAAATGGAGCGATAGATATGAGCCCGGGTATGGCGCCCGTCAAATCCAAACATCACGCCTTTACGATATTCGGCTTCCACAGGGGGAGCCCAGTCATGAATAGTTAAAAGTCCTTCACAGCCGGCCGGGATTTTCTGGGCCTCCCGATTAAATAATTCTTCAATTGTCATCCCTAGATTTTTCGCTTCATCAATGATGCCTTCACCAAATTGATCACAAAACCAGCTGATGGTCCACATGCCCCGTCGAACACCCATGCATTCATATAAATAACGACCTGGAACAGATGCCTGGAATGCCCAGAAATTTTTTGCCTCTTTCATATTTTTATGACCATGGACCAAAGCGCCGATATAAGTTCCCAAAGATATCAGTCCGATACCAGGGGCAAGAGAGCCTGCACCCAATGCTTCCACAGCCTTATCATGGGCCGTGGCAACTACGGGGATCCCTTTCGGCAGGCCAATGGTCTTTCCTGCTTCATCGCTCAAAACTCCGAGGATCTCCCCGGGTTTCACCACATCAAACAGCATCTGTCTTGGCACATTGCATTCTTTGATCAGTTCATCGTCCTTACTCCAATCCAAGGTATCATTATCCATTGGCCACCAGCCGATATAGTTGGCACAGGTATCTTTAAACTCATTTGTCAAACGATGGGTGATATAGCCGGAGGTGGTTGTGACATATCTCACATCCCCATAGGCGGCCCTGTGTTCATAGGGTGTATTGAGACGTTTATCCATCCAGTCAATCACAGGATAGGCAAGCCTCCCGTTTTCCTTGAGCAGTACCCGGCAGCACCGGATGATACAGATGCCCATGGAAAGGATATCTTCAACATTTCCTTTCACCTCATCGTTAAACCTTGTCATTACTTGATGAAAAGCAATTTTAAGTGCATCCCAAAGGTCGTCATCCGGATGTACTGCCAGTTGCGGAGCCGGAATATCCATTTTGCGCAGGGCTTGACTGCCTTGGCAAACAATATTGCCCTCCAGATCAATTATAATTACCTTGGCGCTTTGGGTGCCGACATCTACCCCCATTAGATATTTTTTAGTCATTCTTTGGTTTCCATTTAAAGTTGTTGTCATTGTGTTTTTATTATTTACAGGAATCCAGCATATTGTCGGGATTCCATAATCCATCCGGGTCAAGTTGGTGTTTTACACTGCCAATCCATTTCAAAGCATTCGGTAAAGGAATGGAGGCAAATAAATCCTTATTGATTTTTCCAACACCATGGGCTGTCACAATACTGGCTTTTTGGGTATCAATTTTTTTTGTCCACTCTTTTATAAGTGCCCTTCCCTTTTTAAATTCCTGATAATTTTGAGGCAATATATTGATTTGAAGATGCTCACATGCGCTATGTCCGAAAATGGCAGCTTTGAGGCCATGGATCAGCAGATCCTTCTGGTACATCCCAAGTACTTTGGACAAAGACGCATTTTCAAGACCCATATCCATTCCAAGCGTTATGATCCGGGAATCTTTCAGCCTGGCTTTGTCAATGAACCAAAAAACAGATTCAGCAGCTGCATGAAGGAAGATACGAGGCCGTTCCATCTCAATATCACTGCAAAAAGCCCAGGTATTGTCCGGATCACCACCGCATTGGATCGCTGTTTCCAACAGCATTTCAGACAGCGCCTCAACGGATTGGGGCCCGTTTCCATGAATTTGTACATACACTGCCGCGCTAAGGGTTTTGTCTATATCCGGTAATTGTTTTACCCTTGTGTTCACCTGTTTATAGTCTTTGATACAATCAAGTGTGGTGTGATCCATAAACTCAATGGCCACAATGTCCGTTTCCGATCCTGTTCTTTGTCTTTTTTGTCTGGGTTTAATCCTGAGAATAAAATCAAGAGCGCAGGACTGATGCTCAAAGAAAAAAACAATCCCCCATCGCTCTTTGGGCAAAGGCAAAAGAGATAAGGTCAATTGTGTAATCACGCCAAACATGCCTTCACTGCCAAGGTAGAGATCCATAAGATCGTATGGCTCTGTAAAATAATCAAACGACTGGCCGTAAAAGAGCGCAGGATCCAGCTTAATTACCCGGCCTCCAGGTAAAGGACAGACCCCTTGGGAAAAAATATACTGGCCTCTTGAAATTGAAACAATTTCTCCACGGGTATCAACCACACGCATACCTTTGATATGAAGACGGGCAGGCCCATAATGAAGTGAGCAGATACCCCGGCTGTTGTTTGCGGCAATGCCGCCAATGGATGCTGATCTTTCCGAAGGGTCAGGCGGCCAGAAAAGTCTGTCTGCCTTCTTAAACGCCTCCAAAGCCTTAAGCTTTTTTTTATCAAAAGCCTCACCATTAAAACGGCCGCTAAAAATCTGCTCATTCAGTTCGGATAAACAGATCCCAGGTTGAACCCTTATGGAAAATTGACCGTCTGAATCCCTTTCCAGACCTGTCACCTTTATCATCTTGGAAAGATTTAGAATATGGCCGCCCATGGGCACGGCTCCACCTGTAATTCCAGTCCTGCTGCCCTGCACTGTTATGGGTGTTTTCTGTTTCAAAAGAATTTTTACAATATCTTGGACTTGTGTTTCATTTTCCGGAAAAGAGATAGTTTCAGCCTTTCCAGAAATTCGGGACTCATCTTTTAAATAGTCTTTGTGAAGGTCTTGTAAAGGCAAAATTAAATTGCGCCCGCTTTTGACTTTAATCGGGTCTTTGGCTTTGATCATGTCTTTGGCTTTGGTCATGTCTCAATCCTTGATCCAGCCATGTCGTCACGCCCTTTTTTTTTATTATCAGCCTTGATAACTTTTTCCAATTCAAGAAGAAACTCCAGAAGATCGCCAACAATGCCCACATCTGCCATCTGAAAAATCGGGGCCTTGTTGTCAATGTTTATGGCAACAATAAAGGCACTGTTTTTAATTCCTGCGCTGAAAACACCCGTACCGGAAACACCTGCTGCAATGCAAATCTTTGGCGATATGATCAATCCGGATGCGCCGATCAACCGGTTCATATCAATCCAGGCATTCATCACCACGGGACGGCTGGCACCCAGTTTCGCACCCATGGTATTTGCAATGCCCTGCAGAACATCCATGGTTTCTTTGTTGTTTACTCCCTGGCCCGCCACAATAACCAGATCTGCATCAGAGAGCCCCGAACTCTGCTCATCGCAAATTGTCTGGGTTTCTTTTACCCAAAAAGGCTGAGTCTGACCCAGTTCACACTCTTCTATGCTCACAGATTCACAGGGGATCATTTTTACGGGACAAAATACTTGCTTAGCCACTGAAAGGCAACAGGGAAAAGATTCTAAAACAAACCGTGCCGTCAAATTGTTCCCATACACGGGTTTTATGATCTCTAGTTTACCTGATTTCAAACTGCATGCTTCAACCTGAAGACAGGAACTGCCTTTCAGTCGATAGCCCAGGCGACTTGCAAGTTCTTGTCCCAGCCCGTCGCTTGCAAACACCAGCATATCCATTGGATACTGGCCCATTAAATGCTCAAGCAATTGAAGATAGGATTCAGGAGAATTGACATTTTCAATCCTTATCAGTTTAATAGATGATAAAGAACTATGGATTTCTGGGAATACTTCGGGTTTTGAATCCTGGTAAAACAGCCACATTTCCAAACTGGAAAACCCTGTCTCAATCGTGTCCAGCATTGACTTAATTTCATGGGCCTGGTGTTGTAATGAAATACTGCCAGCATATAACACGATTGCAGCTTTCATTATTGCAACCGCTCTTTCAAATATTGATGATAGAGTTGCCGGGCCTGATCCCGGCCCGTTTGTCCTTCCAGAAAAATGCAGGAAGACTTTTTCTTTGGCCTGTGTAAGTCAATAAGGGTTTTGTCTGTGTTGAGCCATACCTTATTTAGCCCTGCCTTATTATTGGGTTTAAGGTCATGCTCGCTCAAAAGAGTCACCTGCTTTTTTTTAGCCTCTAATTTCTGTTTCAGGTTTGGTATACGCAGATAAGGTGAGTCCTTGGAATGGCCGATGATAAGCACCATGGGCAAATTGACTATTTGCACCAAGGCTGCCCCATCAATCCTGCTTGTAACTTTCAAAAAATCAGGTGATTCAGTTTTTATCACATCTGTTACTTCCCGAATGCAGGGCCATCCCAATTGTTCGGCAACAAGGAACCCGGTTTGGCCATTTTCACCTTCCCCCCCCTGCATCCCTAAAATAACAAGTTTTTGACACTTCTTCTGAATATAGGCTGAAATCAAACTTGCGACCACTGAAGGATTAAACCTTAAATCGGTCTTTTCCCCTTTACAACAAATTCGCACCCCATGGTCAAAACCCACTGCCATCAGGTGTTTGAGAAAAAGATCCCCCAGCCCGTCATCCATAGTTAATGCAGTGAGTTCTAAATTATCACAGGAATTTTCCAATTGCCCGGCAAGCTTTAAAGCTGTTTCCAATGCACTTTCATCAAAACAATTGAAAACACGTCTGACAAAACTCGTATCAACTAAATAATGATCATCCCATACCCAGTCTTTTGGGGACAACCGGTCGTAATCTGCTATAATTTTAAAACAGACCGCAATTTTCATCATTCCACCGGATAAATGGTTCCTGTGTTCATTATACCATTTGGATCAAACTGATCCTTCAGCCCTTTTAAAATATAGTATGCTGATCCATGCTCCTGCTTTGTCCAGGGTGTCCTATACTTACCTATACCATGATGGTGGACCATTGAACCTCCGGCCTTCAGTGTTTCTTCCACGATCAAGGCGTTTAAAGCAATATGATACTTATTGATTTCTTCCTCTGGTTTACAGTCCTTTACATCGTAATCGTAAACAAAGTACAAGTTGGTTCCTGTCTGGTAACTATGGGATGAGTGGCCTCCGAGCATGGTCAAATCATCCATATGGGGGTAGTTTTCCCGAATTTTTTTGATGGCATTTTCATAGATTGTGTTGATACAGTCCCAATTGCCCGAGACTTCTGTAGTGTATGCCATATGCTGAGTTTTTAGAATTATCTCACGTTCTTCAGCAATTTTTTCCGGTCCCCAGTTTAGATGGTTAAACCAGTTCTCGATGAGCCTGCTGTCAATTGGCCGGCACTCTTCATATTTTTCAACAACCTGGGCAATCCCCTTTGCCGTGGCATTGGCCAGGTGTTTATTGCCTTCCGCCATAAACATTAAAACGCATTTATCCTGCGCAAACTGATCAAAGCTGTGCTGAACACCATCTTCCGCATCATAAAGCCGTGCAACGGAAGGTCGATACCCTTGGACCATGACTTCCCTCAGGATCTTAAACCCCATAGACATGTCATCTAACGCCCATGCAAGAAATTTATTGTTTTCAGGAAAGTATTTGTAAATTTTAACCGTGACTTCCGTGATAAAGCAGAGCGCTCCTTCATTGCCGATAATCACGTGACGGATATCCGGGCCGCAGGCCCTTCTGGGAACATTTTTAATCCGGATGATCTCACCATTGGGGAAAACCGCTTCCAGACCTATGACCATATCCTCAATGCCACCATAAAGAGTGGAAAACTGGCCGATACTGCGGGTTGCAACCAGCCCCCCCATATGGGCCAGGGGTTTGGACTGGGGGGAGTGACCAGTGGTAAAGCCCTGCTCCCGGAGGAGGTCTTCGAACTCACCCAGATTTACCCCGCATTGTGCTGTTGCCTGCATATTTGTGGAGTCAATCTTAATGATTTGATTCATTTGCGAACCGTCAAGGACCACTGAATTTTCAACAATGGTTTCAAGTCCGCCCTCCGTGGCTGTCCCCCCCGTACGGGCGACACTATTGACTTTATTTTTGTTTAAGAATTTCAACACATCAGAAACCTGTTTTGTATCTGCCAGTTTCACCACTGCTGCCGGAATCGGGGTGGTATAAATACCAAAAATAGTTTCCAGTTTTTTATACCGGTCATGGCTGTTTTCCTTTAATACCTGCTCATCTGTGATCACACGATCCTTGCCTGTAATATTTTTCAGACCATCAACAATGGCTTGCCTGGTTAATGTCATTTTAGTTCCTTTTAATGAATTTTGAATAATAAAAATTTTGTATTATAATTCTGGTTGATTGCCTATAAGACTATCGCACCCGGTAGCCACCGTCAACAACGAGCACATGACCATTTACATAATCAGAGGCCTGGCTTGCCAGAAATACTGCCGTTCCCATCAAGTCCAGAAGTTCGCCCCAGCGATTGGTTGGAATATGCTCCAATACCCTTTTATTGGTTTCAGGGTTGCTCCTTGTAGCAGTGGTAAGCTCCGTGGCATAATATCCCGGTGCAATACCGTTTACCTGGATATTATATTGTGCCAGTTCATCGCAATAGGCTTTGGTCAAACCGGCAATACCATGTTTGGTTGCGGCATAGGCAGCAGATCCCTGGCCTCCCAGATAAGAAAATAAAGAACAGATGTTGATCATTTTACCGCTTTTTTGGGGGATCATTATTTTGGCGGCTTCATGACTTAATTCAAATGCAGCCGTTAAATTAACGGCAACCATGGGATCCCAGTCATTGCGATCAAATTCCAATACGGGGTTTGACCTGCAAATTCCTGCATTATTAATTAAAATATCAAGGGTTTCAAACTTTTTGACACAGGCTTTGATGACTTTTTCCGGCGCACCTGCTTTCGTGATATCAATTTCCATCAATTCAACTACATTTCCCTGTTTTTCAATTAATTGCCTGGCTTCCCCTTCATCCATGACAGCGCTTGGAATGAAAAGATTAGCTCCGGCTTTTGCTAAAGCCGTGGAAAAGGCCAGTCCAAGCCCGCTGTTCCCCCCGGTCACGAGGGCTGTTTTTCCTTTTAAGGAAAAAAAATCCATGGAAAACTCATCAATATTCATTGGTTCAAACTCCCTTTAAAAAACGGTTTAAGATATGGAACCTTTTTTGCTTGATTTAAATCTATCCCCGCACTGCTGGTTAGAATTCACCTGTCCCTAAAAAGTAAAACACAGTAAATATCCGCAACAAATATTCCATAGTTTGATTTTTGTAAAGTACTTTCCTAAACTATTAAATAATAGGGAATGAAAAGACTTGTTTTTTGATACCTCTTTATGAAATTGTGTATAAAACTTAAGGAGCCATGTTTTGACGGATAAAACATTACTTGCAATAGACTGCGGAACCCAGAGCTTAAGGGCTATCATTTTCTCAGAAAAAGGTGAACTCCTTGAGAGTGTACAAATTGAATATGAACCCTATTTTTCCAATCACCCGGGATGGGCGGAACAAGACCCTGAACTGTATTGGAATAGTCTTACCAAAGCCTGTCAAAAACTTAAATCCTTAAACAGAGAACTTTTTTTAAATATTGCCGGTGTCGGGATCACGTCCCAGAGAGGCAGTATGATCAATGTTGATGAAAAAGCTAACCCTTTAAGACCTGCAATCATCTGGCTTGACCAGAGAAAAGCCCGACCCTTTTTTGCAGTTAAAGGGTTATTGAATCTGGGGCTTAAGATGGTGAACCTTGAAAAACTTATTGTGGGAATTCAAGCAGAGGGCAAATCCAACTGGATCAAGCAGAATCAGCCTGAGATCTGGAAGAAAACCCATAAATATCTTCAGATTTCCGGATTCTTAAATGTCAGGCTCACGGGTAATTTCATTGATTCCGTTGCTTCCCAGATCGGGCATATTCCTTTTAGCTATAAAAAGCAGGCCTGGGCAAAAAAATATGAGCTGCCGGCAATACTTTTTCCCATAGAAAAAGAAAAACTGCCTCAGCTTGCAATCCCGGGTGAAACCTTAGGCAAAATAACGTCCCGGGCAGCAGAGGCAACAGGTCTTGAAAAAGGTATCCCTGTGATTGCATGCGGTTCTGACAAAGGGTGCGAAACCCTTGGTGCCGGAGTGATCACCCAGAACATGGCAAGCCTTAGTTTCGGTACCATTGCAACGGTACAGACCACTTCCGACAAATATTTTGAAGCCATCAAATTATTGCCTGCCTATCCTGCGCCCGTACCAGGCTGTTTTAATTCTGAAATTGAGATCTTCAGGGGCTTCTGGATGATTACCTGGTTTAAAAAAGAATTTGCCCAAAAGGAAGTTGAACAGGCAAGAAAAGCCGGCATCCCTGCGGAAGAAATCTTAAACCAATTTCTAGCCAGGACCGAACCCGGTGCCATGGGGCTTGTTGTACAGCCTTATTGGAGCCCCGGCATTGGCCAGCCAAAAGCAAAAGGCGCCATGATAGGTTTTGGAGATGTACACACAAAATCCCATATCTATCGTGCCGTTATTGAAGGCCTCGGGTTTGCACTTTGTGAAGGCAAAGATAAAATTGAGAAAAAAACAAAGATCAAAATCGAAAAAGCGGCTGTTTCAGGCGGTGCATCCCAGAGTGATGAAATCTGTAAAATCACTGCAGATATTTTTAATATTCCCATGGTCAAGGGCAGGACCCATGAAACCTCCGGACTTGGGGTTGCCATCATTACGGCAAAGGGCATCGGTATATATTCAAGCCTTGATGAAGCCATTGACAATATGATTAAAATCAAACGGGTTTTTGAGCCTGACCCGAACCATGTTCAAATATACAAAGAACTTTACGCAAACGTGTATAGTAAAATGTATCAAGCCCTTGAACCCTTATATTTACAAATCCAGCAAATCACGGGATATCCAAAATGATAGGGAGAACAAATTAGCTGCAAAAAGAAACTGCACAAACAACAGATCAAAAATCTGGATGAGGCGGTAAAATATATTTTCAAGCAAAAGCTTAACCGCATGTTCAGTTTTTTGATTGTAATCCTCCAGAAATCGGGTTGATAGGCTTCTTACCCTCTCTTATTAAACTAATTTGTATTTATTCAGCTCTTACGCTTGAAACCGCCCTGTCTGATGGATATTTGTTTCGATGCTAAACGCTTAACCTCATGCAAATATCCATCAGACAGGGCTTTGAGGATAATTTTTATTAAAGGGCTGAACAATCACACTAATTTTTATATAAAAATCGTTCGATTCTTTCATCAAAAGCGTCTTCTATAGTCTAATAATGAAGACCACTTTTCCCAGTCAAGATCATAACTGGCACTCCTGCCCCCTCCTGGCATTTTAATCAAAATACCTTTCTTTACAAGATCGGATAATTCCCTCTGGGCCGTAGCACGGCTGGTATGTGCGATTCCCATATATTTCTTGTTCTTTAGCCCACATTCAAAACCACCAGAGCCAGCGTCAAGCAGCCGGTTAATCACTTTTGTTTGCCGTTCATGCAGCCTTGTCTGGGCAAATTCCTGCCAGAACAATGCTTTTATCATTATTTTTCTAAATAAGGTATGGGAATTCAGAATAGCCCTATTCATGCATTCAAGAAACCATGTCAACCACTGTGTAATATCACCTGTACCTGCTTGTGCGGCTTTCAAAATTTCATAATATTCATTTCTCTCAGCCATAATCTGTGAAGAAAGACTATAAAATCTTTTTGGATTGTTTTCATCTCTGGCAAGTAGCATATCAGTCAAAGTTCTTGCGATACGACCATTACCGTCATCAAATGGATGAATTGTAACAAACCATATATGAGCGAGCCCGGCTCTGATAATGCCATCCAATTGATCTTTTGTATTTACCCAGTATGTGAATGCTTGCATCTCTTTATCAATGTTTTTTGCAGGGGGTGCTTCAAAATGAACTTTCTCCTGTCCAATAGGTCCGGAAACTACTTGCATCGGTCCTTTACTATCATCTCGCCATTGACCAACAGATATCTTTACCATACCGGAGTAACCCGTTGGAAAAAGTGCTGCATGCCAACCCCAAATTCGATCCAGACTCATTTCTTTTGAATAATTAATGGTCGCATCCAGCAAAATTTCTACAAGGCCCTCGGCCTTTTGGTCGCTTATATCTTTTAATCCAGCATCCGGCAGACCAAGCCTGCGTCCAACAGAAGATCGAACAGCATCGGGATCTAATTTTTCACCCTCAATCGCCGACGTCTTTAATGCTTCCTCAACAAGAACATCTGCCCGTGCTGACTGCTGGATTTCAAACCCAAGCTCCTTGATCTGAGTTATTAAAGATCCTTGGCTGAATCTGATATTGCCCAAGGGTTTTAACAGTTTGGCATAGTCCCATTTGAAGCCTGGCCAGGACTTTGTTTGCCAAATGTATTTCATAATATGAGTTGATCCCCTTTCCATAAAATTGATATTTGAGTCGTTTAATCTACTAATCAGCTCAATATTTGAGTCGATTGTTGTATTGATTCAACTCAAAGTCAAGAGAATATTGTAGCTGATGTTGAAATGAACAAAGATCCCTGGTATTTGACGGTGGGTAAAACCCCCCTTGAAAGGGTCTGAAAATTGTTGTCAAAGCTACACTCTATAAGGGTTTGCAAGGATAAGGGGTCACAGGTTTTCTGGGATCCAGAGGTATTGTTGAACAAATATGTACAACCGGTAACAGCAATCTTTAAAAACCTGCCTAAGTCATTGAAATGGCAGTCTTTTTTGGCGCATGATCTGAATTTATTAACCGACATTCCCTTAAAAGTTCAAAAAGCATCCGTGAAACTTGACTTAAACAAAGCAAAGATATAAAAAGCATTTCTGGACAAAAGCGCTTAAACATGCACAGGGAAACCATTTGCTACTTTTGCAGCAACGCAGTAGATGGGTGAGTTTTCCTTCAAACACAAGTTATAAACTTTGCAGTCCTTAAGGTAAGGTTTCAATAATACCCCGAACAATTTCTTGACTGAGCTTTTCCAGGCAAGTGTTCATTGCCGTGACGTATTCCATATAACCTGGGCCACCTGTGGGTTCTATCAAAGAAGACCGTCGGGTTAAAAGCCTTTTATTGTTTTCTATCTCAACTATCCACCAGACTGATTCCAGGGTAATGGATCCTTTAGTTTCCCCTTCAAAATGCCTGATATCGATATAGAGCTGATAGGCTGGGGCAAAAGGTCTTTCCCAGGGGTAGGCGCTGACGTTGGTTGTGTTCAGCAATGCAGACAGGTTTTCAAGCAGAACCCCTGTTATCTGGGCTTCCAATGAATCCCCCCATCGGTGAAATTCATTGACGGCCAATATATTTTCTCCCTGCCGGGTAACAATTTGGGGGCGTTTTAAAAATTCCGGTATCCTGATGGGCCCCAGGCCAAGACCTTGATGAGAAACAAGAGACTGCACGCTTGATTGTTCCTGGGAAGCATTGAAAACATAGTATACAGATTTTTGCGAAACCCCGACACATCCCCCCATAAGGACTGGTAGTAAAATTATAAAAAGTGTGTATAAACTTAAATTTTTTCGATTCATCAATATTCCCTTCCTTTCCCTTTGATGATGGATTCAGGATGTCTTTCCAGATGGTCAGCAAGTCTGCTGATGCTCTGGGCTGCCCTGGCAAATTCTTTTAAAACACGTTTCAGTTCAAAAACAACGTCTGAGTCTGATGCAGTCAATTTCTCGATTTTTCCAAGCGTGGCTATGGTTCGCTTTGATACTGTATTAATGGCAGAAGGCAGCTCTTTCTCCAACTCAGATGTTAACCCCTGTATTTGTTCAAGGCTCAGGGTAAGGGAATGGATAGCCTTTTCTAATTCGCTGGAGGAAACAATCTGGCTGATCCCATCCCCGGCTTTCCTGAAACTAATACCTGCCTCATTTAAGCTTTTAATGGTATCCAGTGTTGCTGATCCGATCTCTTCCAAAGGAATGCTTGAAAGCTTGTTTAAAAGGGCTGTCAAGTCATTGGTTAATTCGTCAAGAGATGTCGGGACTGTAGGGATCTCAATAAGATCACCATGCATTACTATTGAGGCTGGGGGGGAATTGTTAAAAAAATCTATTGCCACATACTTACCGCCAGTGATGAAGTTCCCGGTTTTAAGTTGGGCACGCAACCCATGGCTCACAAGGTTTTCAAGACCATTATGGGGTGCATCATTGTTTTTTATTAATTGTTCGATACGTTCGGGTTCAACCTCAATCTTGACGGGAATTTTCATTCGGTTGTGTTCCCAGTCCTGCTCCAGTGTAATATCCACAACATGGCCAAAAGGAAATCCTCTGAACTCTACTGGTGCTCCGATGGAAAGGCCACGGACAGAGTTATTAAATTTTAACAAATAGTAAACTTTGTGGGTGTATCTCATGGCAATGGCATCTTCAGGAGAGTTAAATAGAGGGAAGACATCTCCCTGCTTGGCAGGTGAACCCTGTATGTTTTGATCTGGATTTGAAAAAGCCAGGCCGCCGATCATCATGGAAACCAGCGACTGGGTATCAATCCGCACCCCTTTTGCATCCATAACCATATCCAGCCCGCTTGCAAACCAGAAGCGCGTGGTGTCATAAACATTACGATCATATGGTGCATCAATAAAAACTTTTATTTCCAGATCTTTATTTTTATCTGAAAACTGATATCCCTCCACCTGACCAACTTTAATGCCTTTAAAATATATGGGAGATCCATATTCCAGTGATCCCAACCTGGGGGCGGTTAACTGAAAATGACGTCCCGGCGTATCAGAGGTTACCACAGGCGGTATATCCAACCCTATAAAATTTAGTTTTTCCTCACCTTTTGGACCCGGATCTATGGCAATATAGATACCTGAAAACAATGTCCCAAGACCACTGACAATACCACGAGAAAACCGGGCACGTACCACCCAGAAGCGCGTCTTTTCGGATAGATATCCTTCTGTCTCTTTGGCCAGTTGCGCCGTCACTATGATATTTTTTAAATCCGGACTGACCTTTACTGTTTCAACCTCACCAATGGTGACATCTTTATACTTGATTTTGGTTTTACCGACTTCAACTCCTGCAGCTGATTTAAAAGTGATTGTAACAACAGGACCTTTTTCAGTCAGTGTTTTATAAATAAGGCCTGCAGCAATAATAACGGCGACAAGCGGAATAACCCAGACAATGGATATCCCTTTTTCCCTTTGGATAACTGCATGGGGCAGTGTATCAGACTGTACCTGTTCTTCAATTGTGTTCATCGGATTCCTCCATTGCATCCCAGATCAAACGGGGATCAAAACTTTCAGCAGCCAGCATGGTTATCACCACAACAGCAGAAAAATAGACCACGCCCGGACCTGCGGCAATATTGGCAAGGGGTTCTAATTGCACGAGAGATACCAGTATGGTCACAACAAATACATCGACCATGGACCACCGCCCGACAACTTCAGTGATTCGATAGAGACGGGTACGGTCTTTGGGTTTCCAGGTGGATTTTTTATGAACTGATATTAAAAGGTAGACCAGAATAATTAGTTTCGTCAGAGGAATAAGTATACTGGCAACAAAAATGACCAATGCAATATGCCAGGATCCGGAAAAAAGAAAATAAATGACACCGCTTAAAATTGTGTCTGCCTGTTCATGACCAGGTGCGCTCGTCAAGGTGACAGGAAAGATATTGGCTGGAAAATAAAGGACTGCCGCTGCAATAACCAGAGCCCAGGTCCGGCTGACACTGTTGGGTTTACGAATGTGAAGCAGTGCCTGACAACGCGGACAAGTATGATGAGCAGTCATCATCTGGGTCCGGCATAACAGTTTACAGGAGTGGCAGCCGATGAGTATAGATCCTTTTTTAGTGTTCCCGGAAAACACCTTGTTTTTAAACTGCAACCGTGTCCAGACATCCTCTGGATTTAAACCGGAAAGGGTTGTCGTTAATATGCAGATCAATACCATTAAAGCAAATGAAGCAAATCCAGGGATAATGGTGGCCATTTTAGCCAACTTGATCATGGAGATCAGGATGCCAAGAATATACACCTCCATCATCCCCCAGCGCTGAAGATGACGGATGGCTCGAAATATCCGGGCTGTTTTCCAGGGCATGTAACCAAACTTCATGGGAAGATAAATATAAATCAGTCCCAGTATCTGAAAAAGGGGGAGAACAAATATTGTCAGTAGCACCAGCAGGGCAATTTCAGGCATTCCCTGATGATATAGTTCCACAACACCCGTTATCAGATGGGTCTGTTGTACAAACCCTTCGATACGCATTGCAAGGAATGGATAAATATTTATGATGACAAAAAGAATAAGGCTTGTAAATGCCAGTGCCAGGGTTCTGTCGGTTGTGTCAGGGGTACCGCTCAGAAGTTTGGCATTGCAGCGAAAACATCTTGCGATTGTTTTATCCTGCATTTTGGGAACCTGGACCAACTGACCACAGTCCTGGCAGGCGATTGTTCTATTAAAATTTTTGGGGCCAATCATTGCTTTTCCAAAAAATTTTACAATTATTCAACACTGAAAATAATCAAATATTAAGAGATCCGATCTTTAAAAGCAACCCTCATTAAAGAATATCCTGCAATTGATTCTTCCCTATAAAGTTAGACATAGGTTAATTCACTTTGTGGTATTGGAATAGTTTAGATTCGCCTAAACTTATCAATCGGGTTATTTGTATTTTTCGATCTTTTTTAACATTTCCACAAATTTTTTCGTTTGAACTGGATCTTTATAAGGCAATCTTTGTTCCCACTTTTCATGCAGAATATTCTTATTTTCTTTTAAAACTTTTTTTGCAGCGATCTTAAATTGTTCTTTCATCCCTTTTGCATCGTAAGATGCTGCCATCAAAAAGTGTGATGGCCAGAAACCCGGATCCTGATCAACCGCCTTTTCAAGATTTAAAATGGCATTATCATAATCCGCTGTCAAAAAATATGCATGCCCCAGGCCATACAAATACCAGACAGGATATTTCGGATCCAGACGCATGGCCTTGGTAATTAAGTCAATCCCCTGTTCAGGATTATTTGAATAGGTCAGCAACTCTCCATAAGTGGCCAGCCATTCAGCATTATTCGGATCAAGGGCAATTGCTTTTTTTATCTTTTCAATGCCGGCCTCATGCTGCTTTGTCCACAGATAATAATGGGCCATTTCGCTGTAACCCGACGGTTCTTCCGGATTGATTTCGATGGCTTTTTGAGCCCACTCATAGACTTTATCTAAAATCGCCTGATCTTTGTCCGGTCCAAAAATCCATTGTGTAAAATAAGTTTTCCCCATTGCTGAGTAAGCTTTTGCAAAATTCGGATCCAGCCGGATGGCTTCTATAAGAATTTTCCTTCCTTTTTCCAATTTTCCAAGATCTATTGTGTTGCACAAATCCTTTGCCTTGAGATAGTAATCATAGGCTTCAAGATTATCGGTTTTCTTCACCATGATCCGTTTTTTATCAAAACTGGTTACCTGGACGGCCAGAGCAGTGACAATTTTTTTACGCACCTCATCTTGAACCGTAAAAATATCCTTGAAGTCACGGTCATATCGTTCAGCCCATACATGTCCCTCTGTTTTTGAATCAATGAGCTGTGCTGTAATCCGAACACGGTCACCCACCTTTCTGACACTGCCTTCCAGAATATATTTTACGCCCAGTTCACGTCCGATCTGATCAATTTTTACATTTTTTCCTTTATAAAAAAACACTGAATTACGGGCAATGACAAAAAGACCTGAAACCTTGGAAAGATCTGTGATCAAATCCTCTGTAAGCCCATCTGAAAAGTATTCCTGTTCTGTGTCACCACTCATATTCATAAAGGGTAAAACAGCAATGGACGGCTTGTCCGGTATACTTAAACTCATTAATTTTTGTTTGATAATCTTCCGGCGTTCCGTGTGATTAAAAGAGGTATAATTCTTTAAATAAATATTGATACCGCCAATCAATATGAATAAAACAAGCCCTATAGCCAACCATTTTTTCCGTTTATATTGCGGATTATCTTTTATACATTTGTATTTTAGTTTTCCAGCTAAAGCAGGATCGGTAAGAACTCTGTACACAGGAACTGGGTCAATAATATTTTTCAATTCCTGATTTCCTAAAAACTCATATCCTAAAGACAATTTGTTTTTTATCTGATCATAAATCGACCCGGAAATGCAAATACCAGCGCCTTGGGCAATACTTTCAAGCCTTGCGGCAATATTAATACCGTCTCCATAAATGCGTTCATCATCCTCAATAATATCGCCCAGGTTAATCCCAATTCTGAACTCCATTTTTCGATTATCTGGAAAATCTTTATTATGTTTTTGCAGCACATTTTGGATTTCTACAGAACATTGGACTGCATCTATAACACTTGAAAATTCAGATAGAATATTGTCACCGGGAGAATCGACTACCCGGCCATGGTGGGCTAAAATTTTTTGAAAAAGCAATTCCCGACAGGATTTGATGGCCTTTATCGTTTCGACCTCATTATCAGCCATGAGCCGGCTATACCCTTTAACATCAGTTGAAACAATGGCCGCAAGTCTTCGTTTTACCTTCCCGCCGTCCATATAGGTTCCTTTTTAAACAGATATGTCATATGAAACGAAAATTATAGTAATAAATTTATCTGCAAATAACAAGAGACCCTATAGGCAATGGATTCTTTTTACAACCAATGACACTAAATGTCTTTAAAAACAAAACTTTACAAATATGAATTCTGTTTTATTTTTAGGATATATCCTGTGAGTCAGTTAATTATTCATCACATCTTTCATAGGAGAAATTATTATGTATAACAAAAATCAAATCTGTGAAAAAATCAGAAAAACATATCCAGATATCGGAGAGTGCGGGATCAACCAGCTAAAACATTGTTAAGGAGAAAAATAATGGAAGCTGAAAAAATATGTCCGGAATGCAATGGTAAAAAAATTATTGAAGGGTTATGCTAATGCAATATGGAATGGCGAAGTAATGAAGGTGAAAACGGGTGGGACGACTGCCGATTCGATGCTGACCATGAATGTCCGACCTGTTCGGGTAACGGTTTTATTGATTAAGAGTCCTTTAAAAAAATTATAGGGGATGGTTTTTCCATCCCCTATGGAAGTTTTAAAAATTTTTTTGTCCCCGTTTATTATTTACCACAAGAACAATCACATTGGGCCCGTTGCATATTACAAACGGATTCGTGTTCACCCTTATCAGTGCATTCAAAATATTCCTGGTTGCATTTAATTGAGCAACTCATATCTTTTTTCTCAGATTTTTTTCCATGATACCCTCCCCTTGGGCAATACATTTTAATATTTTCCTTCAAATACTATAGATAATAAATCAAATCGATTGCCCTGGTTTTTTCATTTATGGTCTTTTCCGAAGCTGATATTTTTATCGGGATTCGGATAGCTATAAAATAACCATTCACTTTTATTTATCAAACTTTAATTTGCCAGCAAAACAAAAGCTGTCAATCGACTATGCAATTTTATTGTGATTGAATTGCGCGTCATTGAATTGATATGTTCAGAGAATAAATTTGACTTTGTCTGTGGGGTGTATATTTTGTAACTTAAATGGACGCTTGTGTTTTTCAACTTATTTATTTTAACTTTAGGAGGAAATATGACTTCTTATACCTGTAAATCATGTGGAAAAATATCATCAGAGGGCGGGCATCTGTGTGATCCTACAGCTGCTGGAGAGATATATAGCTGTGAAAGCTGTGGCCAGCAGGCTAAAAAGAAAAAACATCTTTGCAAACCCAAGGTAGCAGAATTTAAGTTTTTCTGTGGCGGTTGTGGAAGGGGTGCTGCTAAAGAAGATGATGTATGTGATCCAAAGCCAATGAAATAAAAGACCAAAATCAGATGGACCTCTCAGGCCAATAGACGCAAAGGGAATCATTAAAAAGCTGTTGTTTTAAAATATTAGAGGGCTGTCTTCTAAACAAAAAGGACAGCCCCGTAAAATTCAATCAGTTTAAAATTGCAGCAAGATCCTCATCCGGAGTCGTTATCGGTTTGATATCAAACAGCTTTACAAGGGTTTCCAGGATATTGGGAGTTAAAAATGCCGGCAGGGATGGACCCAGACGAATATTTTTTATCCCCAGGTGAAGGAGTGCCAGGAGAACACATACAGCCTTTTGCTCATACCAGGAAATTATTAATGACAATGGCAGTTCATTTAAGCCGACATTAAACTCTTTTGCCAGTGCTGCTGCAATTTGAATAGAAGAATAAGAATCATTGCATTGACCTGCATCTAAAAGTCTTGGGATACCGCCTATATCCCCAAGATCTTTATCAAAAAACCTGTATTTACCACAGGCACAGGTCAGAATAACGCAATCCTTTGGCACTTTTTCAACAAACTCTGTGTAATAATTTCTACCCGGCTTTGCACCATCACAACCTGCCACAAGGAAAAAATGCCTTATATCACCGGCTTTAACCGATTCAACAACTTTATCAGCAACATTGAGCACGGCATTCCTGGCAAACCCTACCATTGCCTCCCCAATAACTTTATCTTCGGTAAACCCGGGAAGACTAAGCGCTCGATCAATAACGGGCTTGAAATTCAAATCGGAAATATGTGGAATTCCCGGCCATCCGACCATCCCGGATGTAAACAAATTGTCATGATATGATTTTTGAGGTCTTTGAATACAATTGGTGGTCATCAGAATTGCTCCTGGGAAATCTGCAAACTCTTTGATCTGCTTTTGCCAGGCAGTTCCAAACTGTCCATAAAAATGTTTGTATTTCTTTAATTCAGGATATCCATGGGTTGACAGCATTTCACCGTGGGTATAAATATTTATACCTTTCCCTTGCGTCTGCTTCAAAAGTTCTTCAAGATCTTTTAAGTCGTGCCCGGAAACCAGTATGGCCTTGCCTTTTTTATAGCCCAATGTCACCTTTGTCGGAACGGGATGCCCGTATATTCCAGTATTCCCGGCATCCAGCAGTTCCATAGCTTTTAAAGCAGCCTCACCGCATTTAAGGGTCAAGCCCAGCCAGTCTTCCAATGCTAAATCCGTTCTCTGAATTGCTGCAAGCCCTTCATGAACATATGCAAAAACACTATCATCCATCTTTCCTAAAATATAAGCATGGTCTGCATATGCACTTACACCTTTAATGCCATAAAGAACCGTGTGTTTTAATGAAAGGATATCAGGATTATCAGCCGGATATGTTTTGATCCCGACCATTTCTCCCTGTTTAACCAGTTCTTCCAGGTTAGCTCCTGGTGTAAAGCAGGTAGCACCTTCAAGATAATCAACACTTTTGCCACTATCCTTGATTCTTGTCTTTAAATCCTCACGCAAAGATACAGCTTCATGGATCAGCTGTGAAAATCTTTCAGGATCAAAGTCAACGTTTGTTAATGTAGAAAATGCAGCTTGAACCGTAAAAACACCTGTTTTTTCATCTATGATATTTTGTTTACGTGCATCAAGTGCCACCTGGGACAATCCCATTAACGTATATAGCAGCAAATCCTGTAATGCCGCCACATCAGGTTGCTTACCGCAAACGCCCTGGATAGTACAACCCGTTCCCTTAAAGGTTTGTTCACATTGGTAACAAAACATGGTGTATTCCCTCCTTAATGTTTTTCTTCATAATTAAAGCCTATACCGATAGTATTTTTAAAAAAATATCCTTCTATTTCTCAGGTTCAAAAAATCATCATACGCTGATGTTCTATTTATGGCCAACTCCTTAAAAATCAAATCATTGCTTCTACTCCATAGATGCCAGCCTTTGCCCGGCAAAAACAATGATCGCCACCCCAAAAATTACGATGGTGCCGCCAATCATTGTCATTACACCTGGTCGTTCACCTAAAAATAGAACAGCACCGGCGATTGATGACACCGGCACCAGGAGCAGGAAAGGCATCACCTGATTAACATCATATTTTTTTAAAATCTGATACCATATACCATAACCGACTGTGGTCATTATAACACCAAGATAAATAACGGTTCCCCAGCCTACTATTGTAGCATTTTTAACAGATTCGAGCTGGCCGTGTTCAATCAATAGGGAAGCAATAAACATTTGTGGACCTGCAAAAAACGAAAGCCATGCTATGAGCTGAAATCCAGTGATCAAAATCATCTTTTTTATCATGATCTGGCCGAGAGCCCAGGTGAATGCACCACAGACAACCAAAAAAGCTGAAAAAAATTGATTATGTATGCTGGGTGTGCCCGTGATCAACCCAACCCCGGAAAACACCAAGACCATACCCAGAGCACGTATCCATCCCAAATTGTCTTTTAAAATAATTGAGGCAAGCAATGCTCCAAAAGGAACTTCTAATTGGACTAAAAGGACAGCAGTCGATGCATCCAATCCTTTAAGACCAGTGAATGTGAGACCATACTGGATTGTAGCACTGACCAGTGCCAATAGGAAAATAACCTTGAATTGTTCTATTGGCGGCGGGTAAAACCAGCATAGTATTAATGCTGACAGAGAAAACCGCAAGCTCATTAAAAAAAGTGGAGGAAATTCATTTAAACCGGCTTTTGCAAAAGTGAACCCCATGCCCCATATGACAGGCACAGACAAAGCTAATCCAAAATCCTTTATAGTAAGGCGCAACATATAATTTTTTTTAACTCATTCAATATTTAAGGTATTGTCCCATCCATTTCAGCATTTTTCATAATTTCAGGCCCATACCATTAATTTTACAAAAAAGAATACCACTGATGATTACAAAATAAAAATTGTATTTCAGAATTTTCCGATTTTTCTCTTCTTCTGTATATGCGGATTTTATTTGCATGTCACAAAAACTGAAATAGGCGACCTGCGAAGTATTTTTCAGCAGTACTTCCCATGAGCGCCTTTTTTAAATTTGTTCTCCCGTGTGAGCCTGCAAAAACAAGGTCATAGTTGCCGTTTTCTATTTAATAAAGACAGCTGATGTATGGGATACCTTTCCGGATTTTGCGTTCATAGTTCATTTTTCTGATTTATTCTAAGTTTTTTGGAAAAAATTATTTATCCATTCTGCAAAAATATGAGGATGAATTGATCCATTTAAACTTGAAATAGCAGTCGAGACAATATTACGACCGATCAATTCAACTCTTGACTTATAAAGGGTTTCGACAAATTTTTTTTCAAATTCAGGATGCCCCTGAATTCCTAATACAATATTTTCTATCTCATACATGAAATATTGGCAATGTGAATTGCCCGCCAATAAAGATCCTTTTGGGGGAAGAGATTCTATCTGATCTTGATAACTAGCAAGTATGTTTAATTCATCGCTGAAAGGCTTCATCCATTCCATAATTTTATTGATTTTTATAGCTTGCACCCCAATACCCCACCCTTTTGAAGAACGAACGACTTTCCCTCCCAGTGCCTCAGCAATAATCTGGTGACCAAAACAAATACCAACAATTTTTTTTTTTTGATGATAGATATTTTGAATAAATTTTTTAAGCTCTATTATCCACGCTTCATCATCATATGCCGAGTGAGGGCTTCCTGTGCATAAAAAGCCTTTTAATTCTCCATCAAGATCAGGGAAATCTCCATTAACAACATCATATACTTCCAGTTCGATTTCGGGGGCAAATTTCTCAAAGAAATTATTAAAAATATCAGATATATCACCAGATATATGGAACATAGCTTCTGGAACAGAATAACATTTCAATAAACCAATTTTCATAAATTTTTTCCTAATAATATTATATTTCAATTATTTGGGATTGAACTGGGAATAATGTTTCGGACTAAGCTGTACAACTCGTTGAAATTCTTTCAATGCTTTAGTAGTTTTGTCATTTTTAATTAATACGATTCGCTCAAGTATTAAATTTATAAAACACATAGGAGCTGTAAGTGATATAATCTGGAATTCATGGCCTGATAAATCAAAATAAAAACTCAAATCTGCACAAGAAACAATCTTAGCTGTTGAATCATTAGTAAAGGTAATAATTTTTATCTTATTGTTTTTATTTCGAACATACTCTACTGCTTCTTGCACTTCTGCAGAATAAAGGAGCAGATCAAAAACGATAAGGGCATCATTATCTTTCAAATTAAATATCTGCTGAATTAAAGGCCTTCTTTCTCTCACAACCGATCTTGAATCAAAAGACAAAAAGTTGAGACCAAAAGACAAAAACTCTGCTAGAAAAGAAGAATATCCCCAGCCCATACAGAATATTCTTCTTGCTGAAGCTATCATTTCAACTAAAGCCTCGAATTCTTCAGGAGAAAAATTGTTCATGGTTTTTTTTATGTACTCAATATCTTTATTAACAACGGTTTTAATATAAGGACGATCTTTTTCTTTTATTATACTTTTTTTGCTCGTGGGATATATTATATACCTTATATATTCAATGAGATTTTCACGCAGTTCCTGAAAACCTTTAAATCCTATTTTTTTTGCAAACCGAATCAAACTTGCGTCTGACACTCCAAGTTCTTTGGATATTTCTTTGAGAGGTAAAAAAGTTGCTTTTTCCAAATTATGGAGTATAAAATCTGCTATCTTTCTATTGGTTTCATTAAGAACAGAATAACTCTGTTGAATTGTTTGAACAATATTCAAATCTGACTGTTTTGGGGAGGGCATATGACTTTTTCTCCTCATTATTTTGATCATACCTGTAAAAAATAAAATATTATTATATCATCCAATCGAGTCCCAATCTCTAAATGGTACCCACCCTTAAATGGTCCATTCCAGGCCCAGCTCCCTTGATCTCCCCGGTTCTGGATTCCCAGTTTCAGGATTCCATCCCAGATGCTCGTAATATTGACTGACCATCTCGGACCATAGTTCTTCATCTACGGATCGTCCTTTAGCCGGACCGTCTGGCAGGGGCTGGAACAGCCGTTTGGGAAGGGTATCGTCTTTCACCGTAAACCCCTGGCGGGAATTAATTTGGCGGAGCATTGTGATCCGCCGTTCCCCTGCCTTCATAAGTTCGAACATAGAGGTCTCCCAACCCGTGGCCGCTTTTATCAGATTTTCCAGATCCCGGTAGCTGTATAGACTACCACAACCCCAGGGGAACATGCAGAGACAGAGGCTATCCAGAAGACTGTAATAATATTGGGAATACACCGTCATCCTAACCTTTTTCAGATCGGCGCAGGAGGTGTCTCCCTCACCGAGTATACCGATACTTTTGGAAAAATCCGCCTCCGAGGAGAGAAGCCAGTCATGTTCGTTGGACATGTGGTCAGCGCCGATAGGGCAAACTGCATACATGAGTGCCAGACTGGGCTTGACCTGGGCCATATGCACGGCCGGCACCTTATTTTTTACGTGGATGGCGTATGGTTCTGTTTTCTTCCCCAATTTTTCCACAGCTGTTTTCAAGCCGTTGGCCAGGCTATCACCGATGCCGTCCCGGTTGACGATTTTGTCTATGAGCCAGAACAGTCCTTCTGCATCACCAAAACCCAGGGATTTTCCGTCACAGTCAGTAGAAGACAGAACACCCTTTTCAAGGCATTCAAACAGATATGAGGCCACCCCGCCCATGGTAATGGTATCCAATCCGTAATTATTGCAAAGTTCATTGGCTTTGGAGACAGCCACCGGGTCCATGATATCCAGATTGGAGCCCAGCAACCCCAAGGTTTCAAACTCAGGTCCCCCTAAACGGTCTGTCACCGGCCATGGGCTTTGGGCACGCACCTTTTTTCGACAGGCGATCACGCAGCCATAACAGGTGGTGGCACCGGCGGAGAGAGTGCCTTCATAGGTTGCCCCATGGAGATTGAGATAATCCTCATGCCAGGATCTTGAAAAATTATGGGTGGCCAGGTTGCCACCCTCGGCCTGGGGTCCCAGAACCCCCGGGGTCCCATATTTTTTAAGGGTTTCGGGAAATCCTGACCCGGGAAGGCGTTGTATCCCCAATTTGGATAGTTCTGTTATTCCGTCGGGATCGGCAAACTCCAAGGCCGGACCGTTCCCCAGAACCACAACGGCCCTAAGATTCTTGGACCCGAACACAGCCCCCATACCGCCGCGGCCGGCGGCATCGTTGAAGTCTCCCATAAGGCAGGCAAATCTCACCAGGTTTTCGCCGGCCGGACCGCATTGGAGAATGGAAATATTCTTATCCCCGTATTCAGCAGTGAGTGCATCATGAGCCTCCAAAACGGTTTTCCCCCAAATGGCGGCACCGTCTTTAACGATAACCGTATCCCCATCCACCAGCAGGTAAGAGGGTACGGTTGCCTTACCGGTGATTACAATACCGTCATACCCGGCCCGTTTGATCATGGGGCCGATATTGCCACCCAACTGTGTGTCCCCTGCTCCGCCGGTTTCAGGTGAAATAGCTGTGATGCAGCATCGGCTCACCCCTGTAACTGCGGCCCCGGTGGTAACACCCGGAGCAATGGTCACAATATTTTTTTCGTCAAGGGCCTCGGTCTTCCTTTCCAACTCTTTAAGAAGAAAATAAGCCCCAAAGGCGGTTCCACCCATATAGGTCCTGTAAAAATCCTCAGGCATCTGCACTTTTTCCACACCATTTCCGGAAAGATCCACTCTTAGCAGCGTGCCCCTATATCCTTTTGTCATAGACTATTCCTTAAAATTATTTTTTTTAACCCATATCCCTTGGCAAATACATCTTCTATTCTCCCACTCTTAGAACACCTCTTTATACAATGCCATCAAATCTTCCCGAGTGCAGGCCCGAGGATTGGTCCCATGGCATCCATCCATAAAGGCCTTATCAGCCAGTTCTTCTAGGTGCTCCTCTTTTACCCCCACATCAGAAAGACGTTCCGGTATTCCGATTCTTCTGTTCAGGTCCGCCACTGCCTCAATGGCTTTGTCTGCCGCCTCTTCCTTTGTCATGTTAAAGGTGTTGATGCCGAAGGCAGCCGCAACCTTTGTATATTCATCCAGGCAAACCGTCTTATTATATTTCATTACCGGCACAATGCAGATGGCATTGGCCAAACCATGAGGGACATGGGAGACGGCGGACAATGAATGGGACAGTGAATGGGCCGTCCCAAGATCCTTCATAAACGCCACAGCCCCCATCATGGCCGCCAGCATCATATTGCCCCGGGCCTCAACGTTTTCCGGTTCTTTTACCGCGGTTTCCAGGGACTGGGCAATGAATTCGATTCCCTTGAGAGCAATGGCATCGCACATGGGATGAAAATCCTTGACTACCAGGGCTTCGACGCAATGGGTAAAGGCGTCCATCCCAGTACCTGCGGTAAGGTTTGGCGGCAGGCCTATAGTTAGCTCGGGATCCAATAATGCGATTGCCGGCCTCAGCAGAGGGCTGCACACCATAAATTTCCTATTTTCCGCCACAGAGGTGATTACAGAGCAAGATCCCACTTCTGATCCAGTGCCTGCAGTGGTGGGAACGGCAATACATTGGGCCAGAGGGCCCGTGATATCCCGGTTACCGCCTTTAGCAATGTCATAGTCATTAACCCGGCCCCCGTGAGCAGCCAACACCTGGACCACCTTGGCGGCATCCAGAGCGGACCCGCCGCCCAGACCGATCAGCCCGTCACAGGATTTGGTCTTGAATACGGCCACTGCCTTGTCAATATCGGAATCCAAAGGATTGGGATTCACATCTGAGAACACGGCATAGTCCATTTGGGCCGCTTTAAGGACTTCTTCAACCTTGGAAAATGCATCTGTTTTTAGCATGCCCGGGTCCGTGACCACTAAAGGTTTGGAGAATCCTATATCCTTGATGTACTCCGGTAGGTTGTCAATAGCGCCGGCCCCGAAATAGATGGTATTGGGAAACGAAAATTGTGAAATTTTTCCAGCCATTATCTTCTTCCTTTTTATATATTCATATTAACTGTTGTTTCTTTACTCTGAAACAAACAATTTCCTGGGAAAATCTGCTAAGGTTTCGCAACCATTTTCGGTTACCACAAGACTTTCACTGATGATAAAACCCAAATCCTCTTTATCTTCATATTTTTGCCAAATTGCCGGTATCATATGAAAAGTCATATTTGGTTTGAGTATTGTTTTATCTCCAGGGCGCATGCTGACAGTTTGTTCTCCCCAGTCAGGAGGATATCCGATTCCAATCGGGTAGGCCATCCGTTGTTTTTTAACAATTTTGCTTTTAGATATCGAAAACCGCCATTTTGCTTCTACCTCTTCACAAGAGATACCCTGCTTTACAAAGTCCAGGGTCTCATTTAATCCATCAATAACTGATTTTGCCTTATCGATAAGTGCCTGTGGAGGCTTGCCAGTATATATTGTTCGACAAAGCGGTGCATGATATCTTTTTTTACAACCGGCAATTTCTAAATATGAGACTTCATTCTCGTTATATTTTTCATCTGACCAAGACATATGAGCAGCTGTGGTTCCAATCCCCGAGGCCATAACCGGAAAAACAGATGTATAATCGCCGCCAAATTCTTTTGTACCTGCCATTTGGGCATTAAGTACCTTACCGGCAACATCACATTGTCTGACGCCTGACCTGATTGAATCCATAGCAACACCCATTGCTTTTTCAACAATTTTACCAGCCTTTTTCATGTAAGCTATCTCATTATCAGATTTAATCAGCCTAACCCAGTTGACAAGCAAATTGGCATTTTGAAATACAGCATTGGGAAGGCTTGCCTTTATTGATAGATAGGCTTGTGCTGTGAAATAGTATTGGTCCATCTCCAAACCGATCACCTTTTTATCCCAACCATTTTCTTTTAAAATATCCCCCACAAAATCCATTGGATGCTTGACCGTTGATTGCACATAATCATCACCGTATTCCCTTATATTTTCTTGCTTTAACCATGTGGTTATTTTGGCACCATTTGCATCCATACCTCTACCGAACCAGATAGGCTCTTCTTTGTCTATTGATACAATCACTCCTTGATGGACGTAAAAAGAACCACAATCATAACCGGACAGATAATACATGTTTTGGGGTAAGGTTGATATCATAACCTCCAAGCCGCTTTTTTCCATGCTAAGTTTAGTTTTCTTAATTCTCTCTTTATACTCGGATATTTCAAACACAGGTGTTCTCATCTTAAGACCTCTTATATTTTAATTTTTTAATAGCTAAAGGGGAAATTGATTTTCCTAATTAAGTGTATAATCAAATATTACATCTGTTAAAAAGCAGCATTAGGTATAAACAAGGAAATACTTGGAAAAAGAACGAGTAAAATTGTTACGAATATAAGTATTAAAATAAATGGAGGGGTATGCCTGATAACTTCCAGATATGGCCTCCTAAAGATCAATTGAGCGGTAAATATATCGCAGCCAAATGGTGGTGTTGCCGATCCGATTGCGCACTGAAGTGTTACCAATACTCCCAGAAGGACCGGGTCGACTCCCGACCCTGTGACGTATGGATGGAAAATAGGGCTCAAAATATAAATCGCAACAATAGGGTCAACAAACATGCAGGCAACAAAATAAGAGATTACTACAACAAATATCACCCTGAGCATGGTTGGATCAGCACCAAAGAATATAGGCATTATTTCCTGTGGAATTCTAAGAAAGCTCAACAGCCAGGAAAATGCTTGGCCTGAACCCACAAGAATTAGAACAACACCTGTGATGACACCTGTTTGAAGAAAGGAGTTTTTAATTTTATCGAATGTCATACTTCTATAGACACACGATTCAAGAATCAGGGCATAGGCTACTGAAGCTGCGGCAGCTTCAGTGGGACTGAATATGCCGGAAAATATTCCGCCAATAACCACAACCGGGAAGCCCATTACCGGCATGCCGCCTTTAAGTGCTTGTATCCTTTCATTCCAGGTGGCTTTAGGCATACGCCCGATATCTCTTTTTACAGAATAAAAATAACAGTATACCGAAAACAATAAAAAAATTAATATACCTGGTCCAATACCGGCCAAAAAGAGTTTTCCGACTGATGTACTCGTAGCTACTCCATAAACTATAAAACCGATGCTGGGTGGAATTAAAAAAGCGATATCACTTGAGTTAATGATCAATCCCAAGGTAAAAGAACTAGGGTAACCAGCTTTTAACAGCATGGGCCTCATAGTACCGCCAATTGCTGCAACAGTCGCCTGGGTGGAGCCGGAAACACTTCCGAACAAGGTGCAGCTTGCATTTGTGGTGATTGGCAGGCCACCAGGAATATGACCCACAAATGTCTGGACCATACGAATCAGTTTTCCAGCTGCTTTTCCGGATGTTATCAGGCTAGCCGCCAGAATAAACATGGGAACACACATCAAAGATGGCGGTGTTACCCCTGTTAGGATCTGTTGAATTAAAACGGTTAAATTAAAACCGGGAATATATATTGTAAGATAAAGAATCAGTGAACCCAAAAGGACTATCATAAATGGGAACCCGGTAAGTAGCATAGTGATCAAGCTTGTAACAAATAGTGTCATTTTCCAGTCTCCTAAATAATTTCATCCTCGTATTCACTTTGTTGTTCTGGAGACATCCAAGTGTCTTTTTCTGTAAGGTTTTTTATTATTGTCCTGATATATTGTATGCCGGCCATAAAAAATCCCACCGGGATAATGGCGTAAAAAATCCAATAAGGAAGCCTTAACGCCCCTGTCTCATGACCTCTGCTCATTGCAGTCATTACATACTCATAGGCAGTAAATGCCATAATAAACATCACAACGGCACTGACTGTGGCAATAAAAAGCATAAAAAATTTTTCAATTTTAGGGCTCATCATGTCAAAAAAGGCACCCATACGAATGTGTCTGGCCTTCCTGACACCGTAACTGACACCAACAAAAGTTACGAAAATGAGCAAAAACTCGGCAACTTCCTCTGCGAAATAAATGCTGACAAAAAATTCCCTGGCGATTACATTAATGATCAGAAGGCTGGTCAGTAGAAACATACAGAGTATTAGGCTCCAGACTTCGAATGCATTAACAACAATGCCAATAGTTTTATTTATATTTCTAATAACAGTTCGTATAGAATTATCATCACCCATAACACTCTCTCCATATTAAATGCTGTCCTACGACATTAATTATCTAACACATCGCAGGACAACAAGATAATGAGACTACTTTACACCAAGTTCTTTTTTTGCACTGTCAACGTCTTTTAATAAGGCATCCAACAATTCCTGGGCACCGTCACCACCGATTTTTACAAATTCAGGATAAACAGTTTTGGCAATGGCTTTGAATTCAGAAATTTTTTCTTCATCCAGAACAGTAAAAGTCGTACTGGGTTTTTCTTTCATAATTTTCTCTTTATCTCCAATATTTCTTTCATCTGTCCATTTTACTGAAGCCAAAGTTGCATCTACCCAGTATTGGCGCATTTTGTCCTGGGCATTTTTGGGTAATGAATCAAAAAATTTCTTATTGACTGTTGGTATGCCCAGAAAAGGCTCTGCCCAGATAAGTGTTTCATAATCAGTCACTTCAAAAAATTTCATACTGTAATTTCCAAAAATGGGCTGCATTTGAGCATCAATTATACCCGTTTGAAGGCCACCATAGATTTCACCATATTGCATCGGAGTGGGGCTTGCACCATATGCTTTATAGTTTTCCACTAACAGCTTTGAAGACATCAGCCTGAGTTTCAATCCTTTCATATCAGCCAATGAGTTAATGGGTTTTTTTGAAGTTATCCACTGCCAGCCTTCAAACATAATGGCCAATGGAACCAAGCCCTTATCCCTGAACTTTGCTTCTAAAATTTTCATGGATTCGCCATTCTTAACTATCCAGTGAAGAGTTTCATTGATTTTTTCACGCGGCCATATATAGTGTAGTGCCAAAACTTGTGCCTGGGGAACAAATGAGCTGATCCACGCATAATCTGAGAAAACAAAATCAACTACACCAATTTGACAAAGCTCATTGATGTCTCTTGTTTCTCCTAAAGTTCCATATGGATAGACCGCAATATCTATCTTACCATCGGACCATTTTTTCATTTCTTGTGCAAACTCTTCAGCATAGACGGTCATAAAATCACCGTCAAGCTCTTCTGATGCTAGTTTGGCCTTGATCTTTCCACCTGTGTATTCTCCCGCTGAAACACCTATGGCTGATGTTGAAATCAGTACTGCCAATAAAATGATAAAAAAATTTTTCATGAAAAATTCCCTCCTGTTTAATGGTTAGTTATGGCTGATTAGACCCGACTTCTTATGGTTGGTTTTTCCTCAGCACTATAAATTATCAACAAAATAAAAAATAATGGTATATACCTAGTAAAACATGAAATGCTGGCATCAAAGAAATCCTTTATAGGAACATTGGACAACAGCAGTGAATACAAATTTAATCATTGTTACATAGTCGAAAACCGGTAGATTGACTGCGTTTTGTACAGACAATGCGTATGGTGGCAACAGGCTGCATTCCAGTAGGATGGCACGGATAGCAGGGTCATCGGCCACCAGTTCCTTGGCCGTATCTACAACCTCATTTTTAACCGCTTCAACATCCAAACGCCCAGTTTCTTTAATTGCGAATTGATCAAAGTTAGGTTGATCCTCCAACCCGGCAATCATCAAATTAGATGAATTTGAAACGCCCACGGCCGTTAACAAATCTGCGGTTAAATTTTTCGCATTGGCAGTTATAACACCAATTTTTGAATCGATACCAATAATAGTAGAGATAAAAGGAATCTGAGTAAGGCTTGACAAAAAAATGGGAACTTCAATTTCTTTGGCAAGTTTTTTTTGGTGGATACCCATAAAACCGCAACCACCGGTGATTGCTCTTACTCCCTGCTGTTCCAGTGATTTTGCTGATTCTAATAGATTTTTATATATGGAAGGATCTTTGCCAATCGCTTTTTGAACTGAAAAACCATCTACATTTTGATACCTGATGGGAAAGGGGTAGGTTGATGCATTATTAACATCCCCGGGAATAAATGCCACGGGGCTACTTTCAAGCGTGAGTATGCCAATCGCCTCACCACCAGTGTATTGTCCCTTTTTGCCATGATAAATCATCTCTCCTCCCTCACAAACATAAGGTTTATTTTATAAGTTGTATTCACAACATTTTTGTAATGAACATAACCATGGCTTTTATTTTGTTTTATGTCAAGTCTTTTTTAAAAAAAAATCAAAAGGCAATTATCATTCTTTAACCGATTGAGTTAAAAAGGTCAAAGCGCCTTTGACATGCAACTCTGCGTCTTTCATTAAAACGTATTCGTCGATATTAAAACTGGGGTTGTGCAAGGGAATATCCGTTTTCTTTTCCGGGTCAGCACATCCCAGAAGAATAAAAACACCCGGCACACGGGATGTATACTCACTGAAATCTTCACTGGTGATATACCGGCCTGGATCAATCACATCAATACTGCCAAATACCTCGGCAGTTGTTTGTTTAGCAAAGGCCGCCATCTTTTCGTCATTGACCAAAGGAATGTTTTCATGTTCAATTTTTATGTCGCAGGAACATTGATGCGCCCGGCAGATGGCTTTGCTGATTCGGACAAACCTTTGGGTTGGATTGTTATCGTCATCCGATGCCATACCGTAAGATAAGATTCAAAAAACGCCATTCAAAAATGCGTTACAAGAGATTATGGGTATGGTAGATCAGTTTGCAGGTTTAATCCATGGATATTTTAATACCAAGGTTTTGATTTTCAGCCTGTTTCATTGCAAGATCAGCAATGGCAGTATCCTGAACACCGGTACCGGAAAAATCACAGATGGTAATTTGTTCCTCTGACTGTCTTCCCTTATGAATGCCGGATATGATGTCACCCAGTTCCAAAACCTGGTTTTCATCCAGCTGGATACCGTCGGCTTTGGTATTAAACAGCTCACCTGCTGAAAAACTTTGGGATCGTTTGTCGCAGGCAATAATATCGGCTTTTGCAAACACCTCTGACATGATTTCCTGTTTGTCCGGCAGGTCAGCTCCCATGGCTGTAATATGCAGGACAGGATGAATAAAGGCAGGATCAATAAAAGGCTTTTTGGAAGGAGTGCAGGTAACCACAACCTGACTTTGGGTCACAACTTCTTTAACGTTTCGGGCAGCAAGAACCTCTACGTCAAGCTGTAGTGCCATATCCTTTACATATTTTATCAAAAGTACCGGATCCTTGTCATAGACCATAAGCTGTTTAAAATCTCTGACCTGTTTTAAGGCCATCATCTGATATCGTCCCTGGGCACCGGCACCAATCACACCGGCACATGTTACGCTTTCAGGTGCAAGGTATTTTGCCGCTACAGCACCGGCCGCAGCAGTTCTGACATCCGTCAGGTAAGCATTGTCAAGCAAAATGGCTTGTGTCATACCGGTTACAGCACTGATCACAACCATCATCGCAGGACTTGAAGGCAAGCCCAGTTTGTGGTTTTGAAAGAAACCAGCGCCTATTTTAACGGCAAACCGATCAAGATTCTTTACATAGGCGGACTTAATGTCAACATCTCCCTTATGTTCCGGGATTTCAATATGCATGATGGGCGGCATGGTGACCAACCCTTTGGATAGCCATAAAAAAGCATTGGCAACAGCATCAATGGATGCTTTATCAATTTTGACAATATCCCGAAGTTCTTTTTCAGTTAATATAAGGACACTCATCAATATTTCTCCTACATAAATCCTTTGTACGGTTTTTTAACCACGGCATTGACAACTTCTGCCTTGATTTTTTGGGTATCAAGGCTTCCCTTTTTTTATTTTACAAATAATTGTCTGGGGATGGCGGCAAAAGTTTTGCATCCGTCCGGGGTAACATAAATAGCTTCGCTGCATTCAAATCCCAGCGTATCTGTCCATATGCCCGGCATAACGTGAATGGTCATGCCCGGTTGGATAACAGTTGTATCACCCGGTCTCAGACTGATGGTGTGCTCTCCCCAGTCCGGCGGGTAGTTTGCTCCGAATGAATATCCGATCCGGGATTCTTTAACCACCCTGGAACCGGAAATGGACTCCCGCCACTTGGCTTCAATATCCTGGGCCTGGATACCGGGCTTTATGAAATCCACCACGGTATTCAGTCCGTGAATCACTGTTTTGGAGATTTCATTCAGCTCCCGGGAGGGTTTTCCCGTGATAACGGTTCGAGATAAAGGGGCATGATACCGGTGCTTGCATCCGGACAATTCCAAAAGGACAATCTCATCTTTTTGATATTTTCTGTCTGTCCAAGACAAGTGAGCAGTGGTTGTCCTTCTGCCCGACGGCATGATGGGAATTATGGCAGCGTAATCTCCTGTAAACTCCTTTGTACCAGCGATCATGGTTTTATACACCTGGGCTGCAACATCACCTTCTCTGACACCTGGCTCGATGAGATTTACAGCGGTTTCCATAACATTTTCAAGGATTTTTCCAGCCATTTTCATATAGTCTATTTCTTTGTCTGACTTGATGGCTCTGAGCCAGTTGATGATCAGTTCGCCGTCCAGGATCTTGGCAATAGGAAGTCCTTTTACCAGATGTTCGTAACACCTGGCTGTGAAATAATAATTATCTTTTTCAACACCGATGGTTTTGTCGGCACACTCGTGTTCCTTAATCAGGTCTACCACAAAATCATAAGCGTGGATGGTCTGGGACTGAACATAATGATCGGGATAACCAATGATGTTGTCATCATCCAACCAGGTAGTGATACGGGCGCCATTGCTGTCCTGCGCTCGCCCGAACCAGACAGGCTGATCCTTATCTTTGAAAATAATCAGGCCCTGGTGGACGTAAAAAGACCAACCGTCATACCCAGAGATATAATTCATATTGGCAGGATCTGTAACAATGAGACCATCCAGGCCTTTTTTGGCCATCTGTTCTTTTGTTTTGTTTAATCGTTGCCGGTATTCGGAAACGTCAAAATAAAGCATTCTCTAAACTCCGATTATGTTATGGATTTTTCTTTTGGTGACAGATATCTGGACAGGATGTCAAAGGCCAGATTTTTATCCACGTTTCCGCCGGAAAGGATACCGGCAATATGGTTTCCCGGAACCTCAATCTCTGGTTTTAAAAGCCAGGCCAGGGTAACAGCAGCCGCACCTTCTATGAGAATACCATGGTGTTCATAGGCAAACAAAATTCCTTTTTCAATCTCTTTTTCACTGACAAGCTCAATGGTGTCCACATATTTTTCAACCATGGAAAATGTAAATTGATTGTCCAGACCGATTCCACCTAAAAGGGCATCGGCCAGAGAGTCTTTTTCCTCTACTTCCACGGGCTTCCCTGCTTTGATGGAATGATACATGGCAGGAGCACATTCCATGGACACTCCGATAATCTTTATACTGGGATCTGCGGTTTTTAACACTTTGGCCACGCCGGCAGCCAGTCCGCCACCGGAAACCGGGACCACCAAAGTGTCAACATGAGGAGCCCGGTTTAATATCTCCAGGCCAATGGTGCCCTGGCCAGCGATGACAAGCGGATCATCAAAGGGCTTGATCATGGTTAAGTTTTCATCTTTCTCAAGCTTCAATGCAACTTCATAGGCATCATCCTGACTTTTACCTTTCTGTACAACAATTGCCCCGAATTTTTCCATGGCCGCAACTCGGTATTGGGGGACACGCTCAGATAGGCAAACCACGCATTTAATACCAAACCTGCCAGCGACATATGCAACGGCCCGGCCGTGATTCCCGGTTGAAAAGGCCAGGACGCCTTTCTCTTTCTGAGCGTCTGACAAGCTCAGCAGGGCATTGGCAGCCCCCCGCAGTTTAAAGGAACCTGTTTTTTGGAGGCACTCCAGTTTTAAAAGAATTGATTTTCCTAAACGATCCGACATTGATGGAGACTCAACAAGCGGCGTATGCCGGACCATGCCTGCAATTCTTTTTTGGGCCTGAAATATTTTTCTTAAGGTAATATCTGTTTGACTCATCTGTCTTTTTCCCTTATCTAAAGGCCACATCTCTTAAGTAAAGCGCAATCTCCGGGAAGAAGATCATCGCTACAGCGACGCTTAAGAGAATGAATATAAATGGCGGTGTTCCTTTGACAACTTCAATGTAAGGGCGTTTAAATATTGCAATAGCGGTAAAAATATCACAGCCAAATGGCGGTGTGGCAGAACCAATGGCACATTGGAGCGTAATAATCGTACCCACTAAAACAGGATCAAGTCCAACATCATGAACAACAGGTGCAAAAATAGGCACTAAGATCAAAATCACCACAATCGGATCAACAAACATACATCCGACAAAAAAGGCAACAGAGATAACAAAGAGTACGTCATATTGGCCCATCTCAGAAATGCCGATCATCCCCAAAAGTTGTTGGGGAACTTGCGCATAAGATAGCACCCAGGCAAAAGCAGCTCCAGCACCTACCAGGATAAAAACAACGGCTGTCACTAACCCTGTTGACTTGGCGGTTGCATAAAAGTCGTCAAGCTTCATCGTTTTAAAAATAAGGCCCTCCAGCACGATGGCATACGCCACGCTCACAGCTGCTGCTTCTGTGGGGCTGAAGATACCGCCGAAGATTCCACCGATAATAATAACCGGGAATCCCAAAGGCCACAGTGCGTGATACACTGCCTTTCCCCGCTCGCTCCATGAGGCTCTCTGTTCGGTGGGGATCTTGTTTAAACACGCATAGATAACACTGTAGATTGAAAACAAAAGTAAGATCAACAGTCCGGGACCGATTCCTGCGATAAAAAGTTCAGGTATAGAGGCTTTCGCGACAATTCCATAGATAATCATGCCAATGCTGGGAGGAATCAGAAAAGCAATATCACTGGAGTTGATAATGAGTGCTAAAATAAAGGAGTCTTTGTATCCCCCTTCTTGCAGCTTGGGACGGAGGGGTGATCCAATCGCTACAACAGTAGCTTGAGTCGAACCGGAAACCGCACCAAACACCGCACATGCTCCAGCTGTACTCACAGCAAGCCCCCCTTTGATGTGTCTGACAAATGCCATCACTAGATCAATCAGTTTTCCAGCTGACTTACCTCTGGTCATAATATCGGCTGAGAGGATAAACATTGGCACGGCAATGAGTGCTGCCGGACGAATCCCTGCCATCATCTGCTGAATCATAAACTGCATCTGTGACATATCCCCATCGTATAGCAGATACACCCCAAGCGTTGCTCCGGCAATCAGAGGGATCTTCATAGGAAACCCTAATAGCAGTAAAATGACCATCAGCAAAAATATAGTAGCAGCAAAATGATTATTCATAAACCCAACAAAACTAAAACTGGTATCCAAGACAGCTATAGAGGTGGTTTGTGCCATTGTTTTTCCGGCTTCATCTTTAAGCATTGCTGTAATGGTGATCTTACCATCACTCAGTGTGTTGATATCAACCTCTTCAACGCCCCAATTGCCGATTTTATTGATCTCAGCAGTTAGTTCAAGACTTTTTTCGTCACCATCACTTAAGGTGATACTCACCTCTTGCCGTCTAACCACACCCTCGGCATAGCCGTACACAAAAAGTTTTGTTTTTTGTTCAATCATTGTCTCTTCTATGACCACTGTGGCAGAATCTGATGCAAAAAGAGGCATGGTAAAAAAACAACTGAACGCAAATAGCAGTATTATTTTCTTAATTTGAAATCTCATCATCACACCTCAAACCTCAATATCAGTGTCAGTGTCAGAATATCCATCCTTAACATTGGTTGAAAGATAGACATCTTTTTCTGTTAGATTCTTAACCACCGTAAATGCGTACTGCAATCCTGTCACAACAAAACCAATGGGTACCCACAAATAGATATAAAAGACGGGCAGCCCCAAAGCCGGCAAAATCCGTCCACTCTTATACACCTCAAAAATATAGTAGTACGAATAAAAAGAGAGAAAAAACATAAACGCCGACGTCACGGATGCCATCACAATCATCAACGCTTTGCGCGTCTTTGCGGGCATTGCATCATAAATAGCAGACATCCTGATATGTCGTCCATTGCGTGCTGCGTAACTTAAGCCTGCATACGTCACCACAACGATAAATATCATATTAAGCTCATCAGTAAAGGTAATCGCACTATTAAAAACAAACCGACTAATCACAGCGGCAATGGTATTAACAGTCATTGCTATCACTCCAACAGCCAGCATAACCCCTTCAAACCTGCTTATTAAGGTATCAATAAAATCGAGCATTTTTAATATTGGATTGAGCCTAGTTTCTTCTACTTCATCCATCTTTTCTCCTGAATAGCAAAATAGATCGCGCATAAAAAATTACAATCTATTTTGCTATTCTTTGTGTTTTTAAGATTATTTAGCGTTTGCTTCCGCTTCTTTTAGATCAGCCATCATTTGACCCAAAACTTTTTTGTTTGAAGCGCTCTTTGATGCAAACGACGCTTGTACAACCTTTGCAGCTTTTATAAACGGTGCCCGCTCACTTTCAGTGAGTGTCACAATCTTATAGTCTGGGTTGGTTCTGACAATGCGACCAACGCCATAAGCATCCAGCTTTTGAGCCTCAACTAGGATAATTTTGTGTGCATGGGCAGCAGCTGCGTGAACAAGTTTTTTATCTCTTTCGCTAAGCTCGTCAAAAAACTTTTTGTTTGCTGATGCTGATGCATTGAAGTGTCCATGTCCGGTATATGTCAATACTTTTGTCAAGTTATCCAGATCATATGCTTCAATCCATACAGTTGGATTTTCCTGACCATCTACCATATTAGTCTTAAGTGCACCAATCAGATCGCCCCAGCTCATTGGAACAGGTGAAGCACCAAAGGCTTTATAGGTCTCAACCAAGATAGGCGATCCCGGCATAACACGCATCTTTTTGCCCTTTAAATCTTCTGGTGAGTGAAATGGAACAAAGGTTGTAACCGCCATCTCACCTTCCGGGAAGATAGAGAGTAACTCAAGTCCGTGTTGATTGAAAATTGGAGGAAGCATATTGGTAATCGCTTTTGAGTTTTTGAAAAAATAATCAAGCTGCTTCGTATCTGTTGGCAGAACATAAGGCAGTGTAAACAGATCCATCTCAGGAATCGTACCACCCATATAGCCGGTTGATTGTCCTAAAAACTGTAAGATCCCAGCTTTAGTTTGTTCCATCATATCCGTCTCTTCGCCAAGGCTTCCTACTGGATAGATTTTGATTTTATGTCTGGAATTTTCCTCAATGTAGCTCTTAAATGCCACAGCATAGATACCTTGGGGATCACTCAAACCCTCTCCCATTGCATACTTCCACTCCGCTGCATACACGTTCATACCTGTTACTGCGATCAGCAGACATCCTGCAAGTAATACTTTAAATACTTTTAAACTCATAATTTTTTCCATTGTCCAACTCCTTTTGTATTTGGGCCGAAAATTTTATAAGTTGAACGAAAATCCTTCACAATTTATGTTCAACTTATTTCATCTCCGATCCTTGGGTTAATATATGGTTTTTGATTCGGCTGATTTGTAGTAAATATAGTTTCACCAGCTCCCCTTACTTTTGTTTTAAAAATGATAATTGGTTTGCCTTTTCAAAAAAATGGAGTGTGCCCCGGACAAATATCTCCACCCCCTTTGGAAGGATTGTCTCATCGATATTGAATTTCGGATGGTGGTGGGATAGATTCGTCCCGATGGCCTCGTTACCCGCTCCAAGGAAGATAAATACCCCCGGCACCTTCTCGCTGAATTCTGAAAAATCTTCACTGGCAATTGTCTGATTGTCGATGATCTCTTTTTCAGAAGGAAAAATTTCAATGGCGGTTTCCCTCGCCAGGGCGGTCATTTCTTTATGATTGATCAATGGTATATTTTCATGGGTGATATCGATGTCACACCTGCATCGGTGCGTGGCGCATACCTGCTCGGCAACACGGATAAATCGTTGTGTCGGCTTCTCTTCACTGTCCGGTCCGCCCGGGTAGAGAAACCGTATGGAACCTTCCAGTTCCACTTTATCCGGGATAATATTGCTTTTGGTGCCACCTTTGATTTTTCCGAACATGATGACGGTGGCTTTCAGATTGCTGATCTCTCGTGTTTGGATGATCTGTGATGTCTGGATAAGATTTGCCGCAGCAATGATGGGATCAATAGCGTCTTCCGGCAACCCCGTATGGCCGCCTTTACCGTGGATGGTAATCTTGAAAACATCCAGCCCACCCATAACCGGTCCCGATGTGATAGCGATTTTTCCCGAATCAATCGGTGTCCAGACATGGATACCCATCACGGCATCAACTTTGGGATTTTCCAGGACTCCCTCTTCTATCATATGGATGGCGCCTGCGATTTCTTCGTTGGGTTGAAAGACAAATTTGATTTTACCATTTAGAGATGTTTTGTTTTCTTTAAGTACCCGGGCAGCCACCAGAAGCATGGCCATATGTGCATCATGACCACAGGCATGCATGACCCCTTCATTTCTTGACTTATAATCCACCTCATTGATTTGGGTGATTGGCAGGGCATCCATATCGGCCCGCAGCATCAATACCGGGCCTGGTCTGCCGCTGTCAAGAATAGTGACCACACCTGTTTTAGCCATCCGAATTGTTTCATATCCAAGATTCTGAAGATAATTTTCAATCTTCTCAGCAGTCCTGAATTCCTGGAAACCCAGTTCAGGATACATGTGAAAGTCACGGCGAAGTGCAATAAGTTCTTGTTTAAGCTCGAGGATCCGGTTCTGGATATTATCTGGTTCTTTTGTGGTATTCATGGGAAAATGCCTTTTTTGTCTTTACTTAAATGACAAATAATTTTCGGTCAAAGGATGCGAATGTTTTGGCACCCGTTTGGGTTACCCTGAAAGATTCAGAGCATTCAAATCCGAAATTATCCATCCACATGCCCAGAATCATGTGAAAGGTCATATTGGGTTTTAAAATCGTCTTGTCTCCGGGCCTCAGGCTTGCCGTGTGCTCGCCCCAGTCCGGGGGATAATTTAGCCCCATGGAGTATCCGATGCGGGATTCCTTTTCAAACCCCTTTCTGGCAATGTGTTCCCGCCAGATCCGTTCCACATCTTCTCCCGTGAGTCCGGGTTTGATGCTTTCCAGGGTCAGGTTCAGTCCTTCCACAGTGATATCTGCAAGGGTCTTAAGTTTTTCCGGGGGATTGTTCCCGATAAAGGCGGTTCTTGCTATGGGACAATGGTAACGATTCCGGCAGCCTGCCAGTTCAAGATTTACAGCCTGGCCGCTTTAATAAGGATCATCCGTCCATGTCAAATGGGGGGCAGAGGTTTTTTCACCCGTTGGCATCATGGGGACGATGGAAGGATAGTCGCCGCCAAAATCAGGCGTGCCGGACACTTGGGCCTGGTAGACAGCTGCCACTGCATCACATTCCCGGGTACCGGGGGCAAGATTGGCAAGGGCGGTTGACATGACTTTTTCCGCAATTTTTCCGGCCTGCTTCATCAAATTAATTTCTGCATCTGACTTGATAATTCGTACCCAGCTGACCAGCAGGTTGCCGTCTAAAAGGGTGTCTTTTCCCAGACTTTTTTTCAGTTCCATGTCGCTTCTTGCCGTATAATAATAGGCATCGGTTTCAACCCCGATCGTTTTTTGAGCCCATCCTTTTTCTTTGATGATGTCTGCCATAAAATTCATGGGATGTTTGATATCAGACTGGACATAATCATCCGGATACCCTATGGCGTTCTCGGGCCGGAGAAAAGCCGTATGTTTGGCTCCGTTCGTATCCATGCCCCTGCCAATCCAGACGGGTTCTTCCTGGTCGTCAATTACCAGGACTGCCTGGGGAACATAAAAGGACCAGCCGTCATAACCTGTGAGATAATTCATATTAGCAGGGTCACACACCACAAGTATTTCAATTCCCTTTTTTGCCATGGACTCCTTGGTTTTGGTGATCCGTTCAAGGAATTCGTTTCTACTAAATAAGGTCATTATTCCTCCTGTTCAATTATGGGATACCAGGTCCGAAAACCATAAAACGATTAGCGGTTGTCGGTCCTGGTTTTTATTTTAATGAACTATATGCCTGCAATACCTTTTTGAAGCTTTTTCAGTGCTGTTTCAATATTCCGGGAGCTTGTGGCAAAGGAGAGCCTTGCAAAACCTTCTCCATTCTCTCCAAATATGGAACCCGGTAAAAGAGCCAGTTTATGCTCTTTAACCATATATTTTGCAAAATCCCAGGATGACATCCCAAAAGAAGAGATATTGGGGAATGCATAAAAAGTAGATTCCGGCTTGACGCAGGAAATACCTTTAATGCTGTTAAGCCCATTATACATCAATTCCCTTCTTTTGGCATACCGTTCCACCATCTGTTTGACACAATCCTGTGATTCGGTTATGGCCGCAAGGGCTGCCCGCTGGGCAACTGCTGTCACCCCGGACACCATATGTTCCATCAGTTTTTCCATTTCATCGATGATGGCTTTGTCGGCCACCACATATCCGACCCTCCAGCCCGTCATGGCATAGGATTTGGAAAGTGTATAAATGGAAACAGTCAAATCTTTCATGCCATCAAGAGATCCTATGGAAACATGTTCATTCCCGTCAAACAGGATGTGTTCATAGGGTTCGTCCGAGATAACCATAATTTCGTGTTCTTTACAGATGGCCGCAATCTGTTCTAAGCTTTCTCTATCAAACACTGCACCCGTTGGATTTGAAGGTGTATTCAAGATAATGGCCTTGGTTTTGAGAGTTACGGCTTTTTTAACGTCTTTTGGGTCAAGCTTGAACCGGTTTTCTTCTTTGACTGCCACCCTGACCGGTACCCCTCCGAACAGACGGATCTGGGAATAATAATCATACCCCGGATCAACGACAATGACCTCGTCTCCGGGGTTAACAAGATGAAGCATGACATTAAAAATTCCCTGCATCGCCCCCACACTGATAAATATTTCAGAATCCGGGTCTGCCTGCAATTTGTTTTCAGCCTCAACCTTTCGGGCCACAGCTTCTCTTAAATCCTGGAACCCTGCGGCCGGCGGATATCGGGTATACCCCTGGTCAAGACCCTTTTTGGCGGCATCCCGTATATGGACCGGCGTGTCAAAATCCGGCTGACCAATACCCAGGTTCGTCACCCCTTCTATTTTATCAGCCATGGCAAACATTATTCGGATACCGGACCACTCCACTCCGGCATTCCTTTTGGCAAATAACTTTTCAATATTCATGGTATTGTATCTTTTCTTTTTATGATTTAAGGTTTTGTAAGAACCAGATCTTTGGCGCCTTTGTTAGAAGTCAGCATTTCAGGCGCATGTTTATCCATAATCTCCATGACAATTGAGGCAATTTTAACTTTTTCTTTAATAAAATTTTCATGCCACTCCTCTGCAACCCAAGGCATGTAAATGTCTGCTTCAGATGTACCGGGTTCAAATTTAAAATAGCAAGGAGAAGCCACTTTAGCGATTTCCGGCGCTTCATAGGCTCTGAAGCTACCGCCAAAGGAAAGTGGCACGATGATGTATACATCCAGCGGGATATCAATTGCCTGACGGATGGAAGATAAGATGGGCCGAGAAACATCGCAGACTGGATTCAGCGAATTGGCACCCATACTTTCAACGACTTTTGCACCGGCTGCGCTACCGCACCCGCCAAATACTGAAAATTTAAAAATGGTTTCAGCAGGAATCAAACCTTCTGCCCTCATTTTATTAAGCAGAAACAAAACCCCTTCGTCATAGACAAGAAAACCTCTGAATCCTAAGTCGATACTCCTCATGATGTCAGCAATATGATAGGAAATATTATCTGATCCCCGATGACGGGGACCCTGAACCTGGCCTTCGGAAGTACAGGACTCCTTGGCACCGGCGTCCCATGCTTTTCGATGACCAACAGTCATAATAGTTTCAATATTTTCATCTTTGGCCATTTGAGCCATATCTTTTAATTCATGGGCATCACAATATGTGGATCCGCCAACTGCTGCAATGGCGCGATGAATAACGACATTTCTTTTGTGAGACTCTTTAATCATGGCCTCCATTGTGCTGGCACGTTCAACGCCTGCAATTTCTATTCTGAAATTTGCTCCGTCAGGAAATGCTTTGCCCGATGCTGCAAGTTCATACCCATCCCGTCCCGGGATTCCCTCTTTTTCCATAAAATTTCTGATTGTATTTAGTACTTCACTCATGTGGTTATCCTTTTTTTAAATTTGTTATCAGTTTATCCAGTTCTCCATCCACCATTTTATAGGTATGTTCCAGCGCTGGAAATTTGCCTTCCTTTACATCATCTCTGTAATCTGAAAAAGCTTTAATCGTTTTGTCTGCAAGGTTTTCATACTTTTTTACAAATTTTGGGGTAAAGGCCTGAAAAACCCCGGCCACATCAGAAGAAATCATCAACTGACCATCGGCATCAATACCGGCCCCTATGCTGTATACAGGAATGGTCAATGTTTTCCTGATAATATTACAGACTTCCGGGGGTACCGCTTCCACCAGCACTGAAAATGCACCTGCTTTTTGAATCGCTTTAGCATCTTCAATCAACTCAAAGGCTGCGTCAGCCGTTCTTCCCTGGGCTTTAAACCCGCCTAACTGACCTGAACTCTGAGGGGTCAGACCTATATGTCCCATTACCAGCATCCCGCCGTCCGTGATTGCCCGGATTTGGGGGCAGACCCTTTTGCCACCCTCAAGTTTGATGGCATCCACTGCCGCTTCTTTATGGAATCTTCCGGCATTCAATACTGCATTTTCAATGCTGATCTGATATGAAAGAAACGGCATGTCACCGACGATAAATGTATTTTTTGCAGCCCTGCGAACCGCTTCTGAATGATAGATACATTGCTCCATGGTAACAGGCACTGTACTTTCATATCCATAAACACACATCCCAAGTGAATCACCGACCAGAATCATATCCATACCGGCTTTTTCTGCAAAAGATGCGTTCCAGTAATCATATGCAGTTATCCATACTGCCTTTTCACCGGATTCCTTCATTTTTTGAAGATCCCATCTTGTTAATTTTTTCTTGCCCATTTTGCCCCCAACTATAATAGTGATATTGTTCTAATTGATTTTTGTCATATATTATGTGACAATCATTTTTATTATGTGACACTTATTTAATTAAAAAAGTCTCTGGGTATTGTCAAGAATTATTTTTAATAAAAAACTTGATAATGGATCAAGGAATTCCCATCGCGTCGGATAATTCGGAAGCTGCCTGCAAAATATCTGTTTTCATTTTTTCAAGTACCCGGTGGGTCTGTCTTGTTGAAGGCCCAGAAACGCTCAGAGCATAAGCGGGATAAGAATTATGATCAAAAACAGGAGCACCAATACAGCGAAGCCCTATACACATTTCTTCATCATCAATTGCATATCCGTTCTGCCTAACCTTGGACAGTTCGGCTAAGAATTCCTTTTTGTCCGTGATAGTATTTGAGTTCAGCCTTTTAAATTCAACGCTTTCAAGGTAGTATGCCAACTCGTGATCCGGGAGAAACGCAAGGATGGCTTTACCAAGAGCGGTACAATAGGCCGGGGCTTTATCGCCCAGCGCAGAATCCATTCTCAATACCTCAAGGCTGTCAATCTTGTCGAGATGGATGATTTCATTATTTTTAAAAAAACCCAGGTTTATGGTTTCCTTATATTTCATGGAAAGCCTGTGCATATGCGGTCTTGCTATTCTACGGATTTCGAACCGGTTAGCCACCTTTGTTGCCAGTTTCATGATTTTAAGCGTTGGCTGATATTTATTGTTTTCATTTTTTTCAACATATCCAAGATCCTTTAAAGTGGAAATGAATCGGTGACTCCCGGCACGATTGGTGCCCATAAGCTTGGCTGTCTCACTAACGCTCAACTCTCCATGTTGGACCAATAGCTCAAGAATTTTGATCCCCTTTTCAAGGGAGGCAATCGTATAATATTTATTTTCTGTCATCTTTAATCCTTTTTAGACGTGGTCACATATTAAAAACTACATAGCGTGTATACGTGACAAAATATGAATGTTTTGTGTTTGATGTCAAGTTAAACTTTAGAGGCGAAGTGATATCTATTCGTCGCTTCAATGGATTGTGCATATAATTCATCTATTATAAATGAAAACTGTTAATCCCAGGAACATGTTCCAATAATTGATATAAATTCCCATGCTTTATTCCCTCATTCTTTTTAATAGGATATAAAGATATCTTGATTTTTGAGAACGGTTGTGGGTATCACAGACGTATTATTAAAGGATAAAGTTTTCAAACAATGGGACCTACTAAAAATAAATTGCTAATTCTGGCCAGGAATTCGGATTATTACGTCCGAATTCTTAAGGATGCTGCAATCGAAAGACTTGAAATACATAGCGTTTACACCCCGGAAGAAGCTGAGACTTTCTGTGAAAGGGTAAATATTGTTCTGGGAGAACCGGATTTAATAAAGCCGATTTTGTCCCGGATGAAACACCTTGAATGGGTTCAATCGATATGGGCCGGGGTCCGTCCCCTGGTGGGACAGGGCTGCAGAAAAGACTATCTGCTTACCAACGTAAGGGATATCTTCGGCCCCCTCATGGCGGAATATGTATGCTGCCATATGCTCATGCATGAAAAAAAATCTCTTGAGCGCTTCATCTCTCAGCAACACAAAAGATGGGATACTATAGCCCCGGGACAATTAAAAAACAAATCCATCGGTATCCTAGGTGTAGGATCCATTGGGAAATCCATTGCCCGGGCAGCTTAATTTTTTCAGATGAAAACAAAGGGATATGCCAGAAATCCAATTACATGCAAGTATATTGATGAGGGATATACCCAGACAGATGATATTACAGCCTTTGTCCGGGATCTGGATTATCTGGTTTCCACGCTTCCAGATACGCCTGCCACAAGCGGCCTGCTGAATCGTCTCGTTTTCAGCGCCATGAAACCGGCATCGGTCCTGATCAACGTGGGCAGGGGAAATGTTCTGGATGAGACTGCTCTCGTGGATGCCGTCTGTAATGGGAAGATCGCCGGAGCAGTGCTGGATGTGTTTAAAACAGAACCGTTGCCCATCGACCACCCTTTCTGGACAACCAAGGGGATTCTCATTACAGCCCATACTGCTGCATTAAGTATTCTTGTAGATATTGCTCCTATTTTCATGGAAAATTTTAAACGGTTTCAAAAGGGTGTCCCTCTGAAATATTGTGTGGATTTCAATAAAGGGTATTAAAGGGGAGAACATTGCCGTAACCGGTGATTAAAAAAGGATTCATATGACGTCAAAACCCACTTATGAAGAACTGAAAAAAAGAATTCAGAAATTAGAACAATCTGAGAAAAAGGCAAAGCAGAGCGAGGAACGATATCGATTAGCATTTCAGACAAGTCCTGATGCGATTAATCTGAATAGGGTTTCTGACGGGATGTATTTAGATTGCAACGAGGGATTTACCAAAATAATGGGATACACCAGAGAAGAGGTTATCGGAAAAACGTCTCTTTCTCTGAATATCTGGGAAAATATAGAAGACAGAAAAAAATTGATCAATAGATTATCAAAGAACGGCCATGTGAACAATATGGAGGCCCGGTTTGTTGATAAAAAAGGAAAGATCAAAACCGGCCTGATGTCCGCCCACATAATGCAAACCAAAGGAGAGAAAATCATTCTTTCAGTCACCCGGGATATTACCAAAATCAAGAATTCCGAAGAGGCTTTAAGGGCATCCCATGAAAGATTCCTTATGGTATTGAACAGTCTTGATGCCACCATTTATGTCGCTGATATGAAAACATATGAAATCCTTTTTATGAATAATTATATGATTAATAGCTTTGGCAGGGATATGACAGGAGAAATATGCTGGAAGGTCTTTAGAGGGGAATCCGGACCATGCCCCCATTGTAAAAATGATGAATTAATTGACGAAAAGGGAAAACCCACAGACGTTTGTGTGTGGCAAGATAAAAATCCCATCACAGGCAAATGGTACATTAATTATGATCGGGCCATAGAATGGACAGATGGGCGTATGGTTAAGCTTCAAATAGCTACGGATATAACCGAGCGAAAACAGATCGAAGAAGATTTAAGAAAAAGTGAAGAACTTTATCGGGAGTACTTTGAAGAAAATATTTCAGGAACTTATATTTCAACCCCTGAAGGACAACTGCTTGCATGTAATAAGGAATATGTTAAGATTTTCGGGTTAGACAGTATTCAACATGCTAAGGATATACCGGTTACTGAGATTATTATAAATCCTGATAAGAGAGTAAAATTTTTAAATCGCATTAGAAAAGAAAAACGGGTAACAGGCTATGAACCTATATTAAAGAAAATCGATGGAACACCCATTCATTTGTTCGAAAATGCTACAGGCGTGTTTGATGAAAAAGGTAAATTAACCCATATTCGAGGTTCCATATTGGATGTAACCGAGCAGAGAAGACTTGAAATCCAGCTGCAGCAGTCTCAGAAAATGGAAGCCATTGGAACGCTTGCCGGTGGCATTGCCCATGATTTTAATAACATCCTCTTCCCCATCATGGGTCATAGTGAAATGTTGATGATGGACTTACCAGAAGACAGTCCTTCATACATGAGTCTAAATGAAATTTATACGGGGGCCATAAGAGCAAGGGATCTTGTAAAACAAATACTTGCATTTTCACGCCAGGAAAATAATGAATTAAAACTGATGCGAATACAGCCTGTTATTGTGGAAGCATTAAAACTTATAAGGGCTTTAATCCCCAAAACAATTGAAATTGATCAAGATATTAATGAGAATTGTGGAGTGATCAAATCGGATCCAACCCAAATTCATCAAATTATAATGAATCTTACAACCAATGCCTATCACGCCATGGAGGACACTGGCGGACAATTAAAAGTAAGCCTTAAACAAGTTAAACTAGGTATGCATAACTTAATAAATCCGGATATGGAACCAGGGATATATGCTTGCCTGGCCGTAGTTGATTCAGGTGTAGGAATGGATGCGGACTTAACAAAAAAAATCTTTGACCCATTTTTTACCACAAAAGAACAAGGCAAGGGTACTGGGATGGGGCTTTCTGTGGTACACGGCATAGTGAGAAGCAATGGTGGCGCTATACAAATTTACAGCAGACCGGGTGAAGGGAGCCAATTTTATGTCTATCTGCCGGTTATAAAAAGTGCTTTTGAAAAACAAATTATCCAGAATGAAAATAATGTTCAACCCGGTACAGGAAAAATCCTTCTTGTGGATGATGAAAAAGCAATCATATCAATGGAAAAACGCATGTTAGAACGTCTGGGATACCAGGTTGCCTCGCATACCAGCAGCCTTGAAGCCCTTGAAATTTTTCGTGAAAACCCGGACAAATTTGACCTGGTTATTACGGATATGGCAATGCCAAATATGTCTGGAGATCAATTATCTGTTGAAATGACTAAAATCCGTCCTGACATTCCAGTGCTGCTTTGCACGGGATACAGCGAAACTATGTCTGAAGAAAAGGCTGTATCTATAGGCATTAAGGGGTTTTTATTAAAACCGATCCGGATGAAAGATCTTGCCCAAAAGGTAAGTGAAATTCTGAAATTATAAACAGTTAAGAAATAATTATGAATCCCAATAATAAAATAAAATGATTGCCGGCAAAATATGATATGAGAATTATTGAATATGTCAGCCACAAAAACTATTGAGCTTGTAAATTTAGTATACGATTATTTGTCAGCTATGGATGATGAATGTCTTGAACCCTTTCTGGCGGCCTGGCCTTCTAAACCTTTTAAAACTCGAATTGTTTGCCCCAAAAAATTTCCTGTTGTTTCATATTTGCAAGATCTTGTTGTAGAATCATATGCAGAAACTAAAAAAATTATCAAAATGCTTGAAATTTCGGCAAAACATCTTTGTTGGGGCCAGACATATTCTGCAGAAGATTTTGGTACCGACTTTTTAGAAAAATATGGCTGGGTAGAATTAATAGGTCTGCGCGGGCAGATTAAAAGCAAAGATATCGCTTGCGGATTCCTATTACTTGGACCAGGCATAGAATACCCAAAACACAGTCATGAGGCTGTGGAGGTTTATGTGCCATTGACCTCCCAGACTTTATGGGTGCAAGGTGATGATGATTGGATATCAAGGCCAACCAGCGTTCCGATATATCACAGATCTTTGTTGAGTCATGGATAAGGCCCTTGATCTGGTGGAAGGGACCTTTAAAAAAATATCTGTTCGAGGGGATACTGACTTCAGTCTCAGCGCAAATTTTGACAAATGGGATCAACGCCGTTCTTTCATCTTTGGCATGGATGCCAGGGCAAATTTGAAAAAACTGGCCGATGGTATCCCGGAATCCGACTGGCAGATTCTTGAAAAACAACCCCGCAATATTAAAACCAGAACCCGCAAACGCCCTGAAAATGTCAAAGCCCAAGTGGTGATTAAAAGGCAGTTTAAAAAAACTACAGACCGAATGTGAGCATATATCCGAGTTTGAATATAAGCCGGTCAAGTGCCAGAAACCTTACAGGATGATCGTCCTGCGCAAAACAATAAATGAGTTCAAGGGAGAACGCCTGCTGTTTGATCTTGAGATCCGGCAGGGCCATAAAATATAGAATCATTGGTTACAACGGCCGGTTAAAAAGCATTCTCAACCATGTTGATTTTATAAAGACCTTCAGGTTTACATGACCCCTGCAATCCGGACAGTTATAGCAAGTGGGTTGCAATGGCGAGTCCAAACCCTGTAACCGATGAAAGGAAAATGAAAAACAAGGACACAACAAAATTGGCAAAAACAAAAAATCCAGTGGATTCGTGTGTCCTAAGGATGGCATTTGTGGCTGATAATAATAGTTCAGCAGGGCAATTGCTCATTAGTAATTTTTTGCTGCGAACGCGCTTATTTTGGCTTTAAACGAAACAGGGAGGAGGAGTCCTTCGCCATTCAGGAAACGATTTTTTGACTACCTTTACGGCAAGGTCAAGATCTGTTGCTGTTGAATAAGGGACCTTGGTAATTTTTTCACCAGATGCAGGACAAAATATTGTTCCCCGGGCCTGGGTCCATTCAACGTGAATATAGCTTTGAAGGTAAGAGTAAGGCATATTGAATAACTCCTTCAATATATTAAAATTCGCATTTGCACATTTTTGATTTTCATTACGCAGGTTGTTGCTGTGTGATACAATGGATATTACCGCCTCCAAGAAGAATTTCTCTTGCAGGTATCCCAATAATTTTTCTTTCAGAAAAAATCGACTGTATTTTTGTGATTGCCCTGTCGTCGTTGGGATCATCGAAAACAGGCATGACAATGCCATTGTTTGCCATGTAAAAGTTGACATAGTATCCGGCCAGCCGGTTTCCTTCATCACGGGGCACTGCATTACCGTGGTTCTCTATCCCTGTGCTCTCTTCTCTATTTATAAATAGAGGGCCGGGCTGATGAATTTTGTGCACGATCAGTTTTCTGCCCCTGGCATCCCTGGCAGATGACAGCCGGTCAAAGGCATCACAGGAAATCTCATATTGGGGATCGGAAGTGTCGTCTGTCCAGTGAAGCAGAAGTTCTCCGGGTTTGATGAAACAGCATAGATTGTCAACATGACCGTCTGTTTCATCCATGTAAACGCCTTTTCTAAGCCAGATGATTGTTTTTACATTGAGATAGTCTTTTAAGCGGGTTTCAATCTGGTCCTTTGAAAGGTCAGGGTTTCGGTTGGGGTTTAAGAGGCGTTCCTCAGTGGTTATCAATGTCCCCTGTCCATCGGTATGGATGGAACCGCCTTCAAGTATGAACGGTGCTTTGTAGCCGGAAATACCCTGGTTTTCCATTATATGGGCGGCGATTTTTTCATCCTTGTTCCAGGGAAAATAAAGACCACCGTTAAGTCATCCCCAGGCATTAAAACCCCAGTCAATACCACGGACGTCCCCCTGGTTATTTGTGACAAAACTGGGTCCTGTATCCCTCATCCAAGCATCATCGGATTCCATTTCAATAATCGAGACTGAAGAGGGCAGCAGGCTTGCGGCTTCGGTAAGCTGCGCTTCGGATACACACATGGTTACAGGCTCAAACCTTGATATGGCTTTTGCCACATTGGCAAAGGCCTTTTGTGCCGGTCCCGCATCAAGACGCCAATTGTCTTTTCGTTCCGGCCAGAGCATCCAGCATTGAGCATGGGGTTCAAACTCTGCCGGCATTCTAAATCCATCCTGCCGGGGAGTGGTATGAAAAAAGTTGACCATAAAAAATCTTTTTCTTGATGTTTGAAAACCGGCAGGGAGTGCGGGTATTTGAACTTCCTGCCGGTATGCCATAAATCAGGTTGATTGAGTTATTGAGATTTTGTCCGTGTCCACGCCTGATCAATGATTTTATTGTCTTTTCCTAAATCTTTTACAAAATGAAGGGTTTTCATTATTTCAGGTGTTGGCCAGATTCCCGGATTTTCTAAATCTTCTTTGGTAATATAAGGGATAGCCGCATCGTTAGGTGTTGCATACTGATTATAATTGGATAGAGATGCACCGACTTCCGGGTCCATTATCCAGTTGATCCATTTATGGGCCGCATCTGCATTGGGTGCTTTTGCGGGAATGCACATGGAATCGATCCAGATTTCACTGCCTTCTTTGGGAACGATAAATCCGTATTTTTCCGGTTCCTTGGAAACGGTCTGAATGGCATCACCATTATAGACGATGGCAGCTGCTGCAACACCGGAAATGACATCATTCTTACCCCCAACGCCCCCCTTGAAACCAAGACAGTTTTTACGTTTTTTTGTTTCGATTAAAAGGTCAGAGGCCGCTTTGAGTTCCTGCGGATTAGCAGAATTAAAGTCATATCCAAGGTAAACAAGAGCAATACCCAGCATTTCTCTTACCGAGTCAATAAGATAAAAGGCCCCTATGTTTTTCTTGGGGTCAAATAAAATTGACCAGGACTGCACATCACTTTCTTTGACTTTGGTTTTATCATACATCAAGCCGACGGTTCCCCACTGCCATCCCACGGTATATTCATTTCCCGGATCAAAGGAAGCGGTTTTAAATTTATGTCCCAGATTTTTCAGGTTTGGAATTTTGGAATGATCCAGTGGTGTCAATAGTCCCAGATTGATCAGGCTTGGCATGATATAATCGGAAGGAATAATCAAATCATACTGTCCCAGGCCGCCCGCCTGGAGTTTGGCCATCATTTCTTCATTGGATTCATACATATCAAGATGTACTTTAATCCCGGTTGCTTTTTCAAAGTCCATTGGCATGTTTTCTTCATCCATGTACTCGGACCATGTAAAAATTTTAAGATCTCCATTACTCCATGCGGTTCCGGATAAAAGAACCATAAAAGCTAAAATGCCCAACATCATTTTTTTCATTACTCTTTCTCCTTGATTTAAATAAATTAAGATAGACCCTTATTATAGCTGGTTATTTAACATTGAATTTGCGTGTAAATCTCTCCATGCTGATAACCAGAACAATCGTGATTAAAAGAACAATGGTTGAAAGCGCATGGATCTGCGGAGTAACCATTCTTCTTACTGCGGCAAAAATATACAAAGGCAGTGTAACTGAATCCGGTCCGGCCGTGAAAAAGCTGATGACAAAATCGTCAAGTGAAAGCGTGAAGGCCAGCATGGCCCCGGCAACAATACCCGGCGTCAGCAGTGGGAGGGTGACCTTCCATAAAAGATAGGTGGTTCCGGCATAAAGATCCCTGGCCGCTTCTTCCACATCTTTACCGATACTCACCAGACGGCTTCTGACCACAAGTGCGACAAAAGCAGTCTGAAAGGTAATATGGGCAATAATCATGTTCAAAAGTCCGGGTTCAAACAGGGTTGACGCCGAGCGAAGAAATCCAAAGGCAACCACCATGGCCGCTGCAAAGATGATGTCCGGTATAATGACCGGTAAATGCAAAATCATATCAAGAACGGTGTTCATCTTTTTTGGCCAGGGAAACCGGTCCATACCGATGGCAAGGATGGTCCCGAGAAAAGTGGATACTACAGTGGATACAACCGCGAGTACCAGCGTATTCCATGCAGCATGGAGAATCAGTTCATTCTGGAAAAGCTTTGTATACCAATCCAGTGTAAACCCTTTCCATATCAAACCGTATTTGGTGTTGTTCACTGAAAAAAAAGCGACCGCCACAAGCGGTAAATACAAAAATGCCATTGTAGAAATGGCTGCAATATTGACGATAAGAGTTATCTTTTTCATATCAGGTCAACCCCTTTGCTTTTTCTTTTATAGAGATAAAGGCTGAACATGGTCAAAACCATAAGTCCCATACTGATTGCAGCTCCAAATGCCCAGTCTCGGCTCGTACCGAACTGCTGCTGGATAAGATTCCCGACCAGCATATACTTAGCGCCACCAAGAAGATCCGGTACCACAAACATGCCCATGGCAGGAACAAAGGTGAGAATGACGCCAACTGACAACCCCGGTAAGGTCTGGGGCAGGATGGCGTGCATAAATATTCTTACATTGGAGGAATATAGATCCTGGGCAGCTTCTACCAGGGTCCAGTCCAGTCGCTCCACACTGGAAAAGAGCGGCAGGGCCACAAAGGGAAGAAACATGGAAATCATACCCAGATAAACGGCAAATGCGCTTGGGTAAAGCGGCATTCCAGGTGAAATCAGCTTAAAAAAGGCGGCAATTCTGGCAAAGGGCATTTCCGGTGCCAGGATAAGAAACCAGGCATATGTCCGGATAACCATGTTTGTCCAGAATGGAATAATGACGATGGTCAGCCACAGATACCGTGTACGTTCCGGTTTTCCGGCAATAAAAAAGCAAAGGGGGTAGGATAAAAGCACAGACAGGGCTGTGGTGACAATTGCTACGATAACCGAACGCAGGAGAATTAGCAGGTAATCCGGCGTCCATCCGAATATACCGTATCCCAAAAGTCGCTTGTAATTTTCAAAACTGAATTCCCACACCAGCTCTCCATAGGATCCTCTTGTGGCAAAGCTGACGACAATAAGAATAAGTCCGGGCAGCACCAGAAAAATAATCAGCCACAACATACCCGGGGTCAAAAACAAAAACCCCCTTTTAATAAGACTTTTCTGGCTTAAGAGCTCGCCATACCAGATCATCAGTTTATTCATGGAGCACCGCCATTTCCTTGGCTCCTAGTTCTAGCCAGACCTCATCTCCAATTTTAATTTTTTTATATGAACTGGTTCGAACTCTTAAAGGTCCCGGATCCAGCCAGATATCAAAGTTAGTTCCACGGTAGATAATTTCTTTAACTGTGGCCTTAATCGCGTTGATTTCAGGTTTGATATCAGACATTTTTATCCACTCCGGTCGTATGGCAACGTCCCCTTTGTCCCAGGATGGTGTATCTTCAATTTCGAATACACCAAGATCCGTATGCAGCCTTCCGTCATGATATGTGCCGCTGATCAGGTTGGCTGCACCTAAAAATTCAGCAACAAACTTATTTTTCGGGTAATCATAGACTTGTTCAGGGGTTCCGAACTGTACAATTTCCCCATCCTTCATCACTGCGATTCTGTCTGAAACCACCAGGGCTTCATCCTGGTCATGGGTCACAAGGATAAATGTCTGGCCCAATCGTTGTTGAAGTCTGCGAAGTTCAACCTGAACCTGGGCTCTTAACTTGGCATCCAGGGCAGACATGGGTTCATCCAGCAACAATACTTTGGGTTCATTGACCAGGGCACGAGCCAGTGCCACACGCTGGTTCTGGCCTCCGGAAAGCTGATGGGGGAACCGCTTTTGCATCGAGTCGATTTCCAGCATCTCCAGAGCTTTGTTGACCCGCTTATTCACTTCTGAATCAGCAATCTTTCTGGATCGCAATCCAAATGCAATATTTTCAAAAATAGTGAGGTGGGGAAAGAGTGCATAGCTCTGAAAAACAGTATTGATCTGCCGTTTTATGGCAGGCTGTATGGTAATGTCCTCATCATCAAGAACAACCAGGCCCGAGTCTTGAAGCTCCAGGCCTGCTATTATTCGAAGCAGGGTTGTTTTTCCACAACCCGAAGGTCCAAGCAGTGTAAAAAATTCACCGGATTTTATATCAAGTGATACATTGTCCACTGCTTTGACATTGCCATATGACTTGTTAATCTCTTTGAGGTTTAGTCCCTTCATTTCTGTTGTCATTTCCCCTTTTGCAAAACAATTATTAATATGATTTAAAATCCTTTTTTAAATGCTTTATCATCAATCTCACTTTTATATTCTGATGCCATTTCTGTCATGTTTGATGGAAATCCATAATTTGAAAGTCTTTCCATGAATGGTTCAGGAGGAAAATTTTCAGGTCCCTGAACACCACATCCTTCCCATAGTCCCCTGGCCAATAATTCCATCATGATTACGGGGCCCACAGCTGTCTGGGCGACAACTGCCTGGCTACCGTATTTTTCCATACAGTCTTCATTGTCAACCAATTGATAAATGTAGATACTTCTTTCTTTATTGTCCTTTATCCCCTTAACCCAGATGCCTGCGGACAGCTGCCCCTTCATCAGGTCCCCGAGCTTGGCAGGGTCAGGGGAGCAGACAGCTACCACATCCCTTGGAGAAACCTCAACCCCTTTTACCTTTACTTTTTCCGTACTGGTCAGACCCAGAGCTTCAAGAATTTTTAATACGCGTCTCATATCCCTGTCCACACCAAATTTGAATGTGACGCGTTTTAGCCCCTTGTCTGCAAAAGATCTGGGGAACATGAGGACTTCTTCGTGTTCAATATTGATGACTTCCTGGTCACCGATGGGGTCGGGAAACCGGAAAATTTCAGGTTCTGAAAATGATTCAGTCACATACCAGCCTCTTTCTTTTTCCCAGATAACCGGCGGATTGAGACATTCTTCAATGGTGGTCCAGATAGAAAATCCAAAGGCGATATCAATGCCTTCCACTTCAATGTTGTCCGCATCCCGAACATTAAGTTCATGAATTTCATCGAAAAGATAATCCGCGGCATACCGTGCAAAGACATTGATCATGCCGGGTTCCACACCTGAACCGCAAATGGCCAGGTTGTTTTTTGCAACCCATGTCTCGTGCTGATTATACTGAAGATCGCCAAGTTTGAGCCCGATGGTTCCATATGGATCATCTTTATCTGTTTCAGACATACTCATGGCCATATCCATGTATTTACAACCGGTTTCAAGGGCAGCTTCAAAAATTATCATATTAAATGAAGGGTCACAGGCATTCATGATAAAATCAATCTTGTGTTCTTTGGCAAGAGCGATGATCTGGTCTTTGTCATTTGCATCAATCTCTTTGGCAATCAGCCTGCTGTCTCCTATCGTATCGACAACCCTTATAGCCCGATCAAAATTATAATCAGTAACAATCATGACCTCCATCCATTCTGCTTTTGGATCATTTTGGGTTGCAATAGCAACAATGGCTTCTCCGACACCGCCAACTCCCACCAGTAAAACTCGCATAAATCCTCCAAATTAAATTAATAAATATAATAGTTGCAAAAATCTTCACAAACTATTCGAATCACATTTCTTGAATCTACAAGTCACTCTATGTTAATCAACACCAGTTCCCCAATCAAAGTTATGCTTTCCATATTGCATTATCAGGGATGTCTGGATCTTTTGAATACCATCAATACGATTAATTTTTTCAAAAATCAGGGTTTCCAGATCCTCAAAGGAAGGGATGATGAAATCAGCATCAATATCGGTTCCACCGGTCTGGAGGACGACATACCAAAGCTCCTTGATGGCTACCAATTCTTGCATAATCTTGTCTTTTTTCTTGAGATCAATATTGATTTTGAAATTGCCGGCTGTCTGAAAACCAAGATCAAAAGGACTGCTTACCGCTGTAATCGTGACGATTTTTTTATCAATAAGTCGTTTGAGGCGTGCACGAACCGTTGACTCTGCTACGCCTATATTTTTTGCCATGGCTTTGTTTGAAATTCGACCATCTTTTTGGAGCAGCACAATTATCTTGGAATCAAGGGAATCAATCTTTGGTTTATGTTTTCTTGGTTTCTTTTCAATCATCTTATTAACTCTTTTTTTATAGTCAAATCGCCGCTATTCGCATAATATAAATGTGACATTTACACTTTATGATTAATTTGTCAAATATTTTATTGACAAAAAAACATGGATACTCTATTTTTTTATCAGGATTGATGTTTTTGTTAACGAGACTAAAAAAATATTTAAAAATGGAGACAAATTAAATGAAGAATTACAAAGATTCGGTATTAAAAGAATCTTCTCAGGTGCTGGAATATATTCTAAAAGATACATTGACGGAAAATGATAAAGACCGTATCATTTCCGATTCAATTGATAATTTTAACAACCATGTCAATCCAGGGTGGTTGAAATATAGAAAATCTGTTTCAACAGATGCCAGCTTTGTGGAGTGGACTGACTCCCAGGAAACGTTTTCAGATACACATGGCAACGAATTTATTGACTGCCTTGGCGGGTTTGGTGTTTACACCGCCGGTCACAGGAACCCTGAGATTGTCAAGGCGGTACAGGCTCAACTTAACCGCTATGCCCTGCACAGTCAGGAATTGATTGACCCTCTAAGGGGATATCTTGCCAAACTTGTGGCCATGTGCACACCGGGTGACTTACAATATGCATTCTTTTGCAACGGGGGCGCGGAAGCAGTTGAAATGGCACTGAAACTGGCACGTCTTGCCTCAGGTAAACATTATTTTATTTCCACTGTTAACGGGTTCCATGGAAAATCGATGGGTGCGGTATCTGTCACGGGAAAAGGAACCTATAGAAAACCTTATTTGCCGATCATTCAGGGCGTTCAACATGTTGAATTCGGTGATGCAAAAGCAGCTGAATCAGCAATTAAAAATTTGATAGCCGTGGGTGAAACCGTTGCAGCTATGATTGTGGAACCCATCCAGGGAGAAGCCGGCATTATTCTGCCCCCGGATGGATATCTTAAAGAACTCAGAGCCATTTGTGATAAATATGAAGTGGCTTTAATTTTTGATGAAATCCAGACCGGTATGGGGCGAACCGGAACAATGTGGGCCTGTGAAGAGTATGATGTTGTTCCGGATATTCTGACTTTTGGGAAAGCGTTTGGTGGAGGTATAATGCCAATTACAGGCATTATTGCCAGACCGTATCTGTGGATTGATGAACTCAAAGAAAATCCATGGGTCCTGGGATCTCCGACATTTGGCGGCAATCCCCTGGCCTGTGCCGCAGCGATTGCTGCCATTAATTTTACAATTAAAAATGACCTGCCTGGACAGATTAAGAAAAAGGGCAAATATTTTATGGATAAACTGGGCCAGCTTAAAGATAATTATGATATCATAGAGGATATCAGGGGAAAAGGATTTCTCATCGGTCTTGAATACACTACACCTGAAATCGGGTGGGCAGTCTCCAAGGGACTTTTTAAAAGAGGTGTCATGACCGGCGGCACCCTTAATAATGCAAAAGTGAACCGGATTGAACCTCCGGGTATTCTCTCATACGAGACCATTGATATCATCATCGAACGGCTGGATGATACATTAGCGGAAGTATCGCAGGAATTATAAATAAGGATTGGCTCAAAAATTAGTTCCCCTTTTGTTTGCAAAATACTCAGTCTTTTGATGGCTTTTGTAAACAAATTAGGTGAAGTTATTTTTGAACGATTCCGAATTGCCATGGTCAGACCGGGTATATTCACCCAGGTTTGCAAAGATTTTCATATAAAAGCGCAATAATTAAAACGATAATAAAAAAATGAGGAGGGGGTATGAATATTGTCAGGGTCGATATGAATGCGAGAAAAATCACCAGGGAGATATTTGAGCCAGCCTTTACAGGGATGGGGGGACGCGGGTTAACCTCCTTTTTCATTAACAGGGAAGTGCCGCCAGGATGTGATCCGTTGGGACCGGACAACAAGCTGGTTTTTGCACCTGGGTTTTTCAGCGGATCAACCCTGGTCAATACATCCCGGTTTTCCATAGGCGCGAAAAGCCCAATGACCAGAGGTATCAAGGAAAGCAATGTGGGCGGTACAGTTGCAGCGGATATGGCACGAACCGGAATTTCAGCGATTATTGTGGAAGGCAGGCCGAATAACGGGCAGTCATTTATCCTCAAAGTGGATCAAAAAGGTGATGTAACCTTGCATGACGCTGATCAATACTGGGGCAAAAGGACCTATGATCTCGTGGCTTCAATAAAGGAATTTTACGGGAATAAAATCAGTATTACCTGTATTGGTCCGGCAGGAGAGCAGCAATTGAGTGCCGCTTCCATTCAGGCCACTGATCGGGATGGTCGTCCCTGCCGTGCTGCTGGCCGCGGAGGGCTTGGTGCGGTTATGGGATCCAAAGGATTAAAAGCGCTTATTATTGAAAAATCGGCCACCAACGCAGAACCCATTCAAGACTTGGAAGGATTTAAAGCCAGTGCGAAAATTTTTGCAAAGGCTGTGATGGATGATGAATTTTCAGCGGAAATTCTGCCGGAACTGGGGTCAGCCGTCCTGGTTGAACCCATCAATGCAGCAGGTGCCTTTCCCACTCGAAATGCCAGGGAAGGTCAGTTTGAAGATGCAGACAAAATCAGTGGTGAAGCCCTGGCACAAATTATTAAAAGTCGTGGTGGCAAGCCGAATCATAAAGGCTGTTCCGGCTGTATCATCAATTGTTCAAATGAATATGTTGATGAAAAAGGAGAGTTTATTACTTCTTCACTTGAATATGAAACCATATGGTCCATGGGCGGGATGATCGGGAATAATGATCTGGATTCCATAGCCCGACTGGATCGTCTTTGCGATGATATCGGACTTGATACAATGAGCACCGGTGTTGCCGTGGCTGTAGCCATGGATGCCGGGTACAAAGAATTTGGGGATGCAAAAGCCGCTATTGAAATGGTGGAAGACGTCGCCAGGGGAACAGCATTCGGAAAGATCCTGGGACATGGACCAGAAATGGTGGGCAAACACTTCAACCATGACAGGGTACCTGTTGTTAAAGGCCAGAGTATTGCTGCCTATGATCCCCGGGCCATCCAGGGTATGGCGGTCACGTATTCAACCAGCCCCATGGGGGCAGACCATACTGCCGGATGGGTGGTGGATTCCAATCTTGAAGCATTTGGTGGTACTCTGGATCCATTTTCAGCACAGGGTCAGGTTGAAAACTCAAGAAATACCCAGATTCATATGGCAATGGTGGATACGGTTGGAATCTGTGATTTTGCCCAGACCGGGTTCGGAGCCCCTGACGGGCTGGAGAACGTCTGTAAAATGATTGCTGCAAAATCGGGTAAACCCTTTTGTGAAGCCGACTGGAAGTCAACAGGGAAAATGATTATTCAAACAGAGCTTGAATTCAATAAAAACGCAGGATTCACAAAAGAACAGGACCGTCTGCCGAGGATGTTCTATGAAGAACCGCTTCCGCCGCATAACAAGGTAGTTGTGATCCAGGATGATGATATGGATAGCACATTTGCTTTTTAAGGATATTTAAATGTGTTGAGTGTGAATGTGAGATTGTTTGGAACATTGAGCCGTACGTTTGAAGATTATCATCATTCGTGCGGTCTTGATATTGCCATAGCATCACGAGGAGATATCCATGATTTGCTGGTTCATCTGGATCTTATCGGTGAAAGTATCGGAATGGTTTTTATGGATGACAAACAGGTTAATAATACAACGAAACTTAATGATAATGCCCGGATAAAGATTTTTCAACCCATCTTTGGCGGATAACCAGCGGATAAAACATGGGAAAAGAAATTGAGGAGGCAGCATATGAAAATCATGGTGGGATATAACGAATTTGATCCTAAAGGACAGATCGAGGCAGCCGTTATTGAACATGCACGGGCATTTAATGCCCGGGTATACCTGGTGAACAGCATAGAGATCGGAGAGGATGTGCCCAAAGAGAACTTTGACAGGGCAGAAAAAAATCTCGAAAAAGGAAAATCTTTTTTTTTAAAACAAGGTATTGAGTGCGAAACCATTCTCCTTGAATCCGGTTTGACAATCAGTGAAGATATCCTGAAATTTGCACAGGACAATAAAATGAATGAAATTATCATTGGTGTAAGAAGCAGATCCAAACTTGGAAAACTGATTTTTGGATCCATTGCACAACATACCATTTTAAATTCATCCTGCCCTGTGCTTTGCGTGAACCAGGAATAGGATAAATCGTTTTAGGCTATTTTCTTTTAGAACAGAAATCCTTTTTTAATTCAGAAAGGATTATAAAGCGGGTACAAAAGGTAAATGCATTTGAGTTGTTTTAAAAAAAATTCGAAATGTCCGAGACGCCTAATTTAATTGAAAGGGTAGTTTATATCTCACATTCAACACCCTTAACACAAAAAACTAAAGATTTTTTTCAAAATTTTATTTGTAGTTATTTTAGATAGTTAGTCTAATAATCAATGACATTGAATAAGTTTTATTCAATGAATGATATTTAACCTAGATTTTCCTAGGATTCTTTATTATGATACACCTCAATGAAAACAAAAAATATTGAGGTAAAAATGGAAAATCTGCCAGATATAGACGGATTCACAGTCCAGCACCTTCCTATTGTCACTGCCTATGCACAAAAAATTGGTGTTGTTGAGATTATCAACACATTGGTACCGACTCAAATGGAAATTGATGCCGGCACGATTATTCTCGGCATGGTGCTTGACACTTTGACCGGAAGAAACCCTTTATACCGGCTGAATAAGTATTTCGAGAACCAGGACACACAACTTTTGCTGGGAAAGAAGATTGATCCGCTGAAGTTCTCTGACTACACAGTGGGACGTGTTCTTGACAGAATCCACGATTATGGTGCAATGAAGGTCTTCTCACAAATCTCTTTGCAGGCGTTAAAACAGTTCAATATTGACCGCAGCCACCTCAGTTTTGATACCACATCTGTGAGTGTCCATGGCGATTAACCACTGTATTCAGAAGAAAACAACAGCAGTGATACAATGAATATTGTCCATGGCCACAGCAAAGACCACAGACCTGATCTGAAACAATTTCTGGTTAAGATGCTGTGTGTTGATCGAACCATACCGGTGTTTGGGCAAACCGAAGACGGCAATGCCTCAGATAAAGTTATCAACAACAAGGTCCTTTCATCCATATCAAAATATATGGCGGAAAACAGAATCAAAAAAGAGGGGTTCATCTACATTGCAGATTCAGCCATGGTGACACAAAAAAACCTTGAAAAGATCGGAGATGAAATCCAATTTATCAGCCGACTGCCTGCAAACTATAAGGAGTGCTCCCGCTTGATTAAAAGTGCCATCGAAAAGGAAGAGTGGGTTGAACTTGGAAAATTATCCGACACCATGGAGACGACTAAAAGGCCAGCTGCTGTTTACAAGGCGTGGGAATCTACCGCAGTTCTCCATAATAAAAACTACAGGGCTGTCGTTATCCATTCAAGCGCCCACGATAAAAGGCGGCAAAAGCGAATTGAGCGCGAACTTAAAAAGGCACACACAGGACTTTCCAAAAAGATAAAAAAGATATCAAAGCAGGAGTTTTTCTGCCAGGCGGATGCCCTGAAAGCAGCTGCAGAAATCAAAAAAGCCGAACGGATAGAGGTGTTGGGCCTTGTTTTGCTCCTGTCCCTTCTTATCTGGCGGCTTATTGAGTACAACATGAGGCGATATGCAAAGGATAACAAAAAGGATTTGCCAGGCTGGGTTAAAAGAAGAACTTACAAGCCCACAGCATTTATGTTGAGTATCAGTCGCTGGTTGATATACCTAAACAAGCCGCGGCGAAGTGGTAAGCAAGAATTTACTTTTTAATTCCCTTGCTCCTCTTTTTATCTATTTCAGGATCATATTTTTCTCCTTTTTTCCACATGCCATACATTGCTGCTAACATACTCCTGGCGACTGTAAGTTTGGCCTTGTAAGATGGGATTTCCTTTTCAATCGTCAATTTTAAATACTGTCTTCTGAATTGATTGTCCTTAGATATGATTGTGGCTTGTACCGATTTTTTGTATTCGTTCACGGAATCATTAAACGGGTATTATAGCTGACGCTGATCACTTAGGTTTGCAAAGATGTTTTTTCTTTTTAGCTTGTTGTCCACAGCTTTCACAGTTATATAGTATTCCTGAGTCTGTTGGATCACATAAATGTCCGCCCTCAGATGATATTTTCCCACATGATTTACACGTATAAGTCGTCATATTCCCTCCTAAAGAAAAAAATAATTTGAAAAATTTAACCGCGATTCGTAACTCAAAAAATATGCATCCGGTCAATAAAGTCAAATTCAATTCTTAAAAACCCTGTTATTTAATCTGATTTGTAAAAAAAGGGGTTTGTAAATAACTGGTCGGCAAATAAAAATTTGTCAAATAAAAGTTGATGGTTACTTTATAGATATCCGATTTTTGACGGAAGTATCAATTTCGGGCGAGGCTATAAATTAAAAAACCAGGACAATAGCGTTTTGATTTAAAACCAATATGTTGGTTGGAATATAAATTGCCCCAGGAGGTTGTCATGGAAGAAAAATCCAAAGAAAAAGATATGAGTTGTTCAATCAAATGCAATAAAGAATATTTTGAATGCATTAATAAAGGTGAACATGAATCAGTTTGTAATATGAAAAAAGCTCACTGCAATTGTTCTTGCTACAAATAATAAACAAGCATAAAGAGGATGGTGTTTTTGCCATCCTCTTTTGCTATTATCGCATTTTTTTTATTGGGAATCTGAGAAAATTTTTAAGATCCTCAATACAGAAAATTGAATTTAAAAAATTATTTTAGTTGGCCTATATTGTCTTTAAGTTGTGAGATCTGAAGGCCAAGACCGATACATTGCTTGCCATCCATGCATATGTCCGCATCTTCTGCTTCAAGCTTGAAAAGGTTTTCTTCTTTCACTGCCACCCTGACCGGTACCCCCCTTTTCCAGGGAGGCTATCCTATAATACTTTTTATCTGTCATCCTCAATCTTTTTTAAAGATTGTCACACATTAAAAGACAGATGGTCTATGTAGGTGACAAACAATATGGCAATTCTTATTTTTTAGTCAAGCTAAATTTTAAAATTATTTCCAGCATGATCGCCAGAATACAGACACGAATTAATTTGATTTACCGGTTTTTATTTATCTTTTTAGTTATCGAGAGCTGATGAGTAATTTCTCGATAAGATTCCCTCTCCGCCAGAGGTACAGGCAGCAGAACTAATGCTGACCTTTTAATTGTTTTCTGATCCTGCGGGGAAGCTTGACATTTAAATTGTCGATTAAAAACTCCTTGAACTCTGAAAGGGCTTGAATTCTTCCCTCAAGGAATCTTAATTTTTCAGGTTCATTTGAAACATTATCAACACCTTGTTTTGCTTCATTTAATCTTTTATCTATTATTTCGTGAAGGTTTAGCAAATATATATAGGCCATTTTATTTCCTTAAACATATCATTTATAATACTTTTGGGTGTCAAGATCAATTTTATCGGTCAGGTATTTTCTGATACTGAACAACTCTTCTAATTGTCCATTATAAAATAGCAGATTTTCAGAGTCGTCAAGGCTTTGGGCCTTTTTTTTCTCTTTTTGCACTGCTACAATTTTTGATGTCAGATAATCATGAATTTTAACTGAATATTCATGTGCCACTTAATATATCTCCCCTCTAATACCCTTGATTGAAATCCACACAATATTTCAATGGGATACCTGATTGAAATCGTTGAAAATTATCCATGAAAATAGGAGCAATATCCACAAGCACACCTATTGCTGCAGTATGGGACGTAATGAGAATTCCCCTGGTTTTCCAGAAAGGATGGTCAAGGGGCAATGGTTCTGTCTTGAAAACATCCAGAACGGCTCCGGCGATCTTACCTCTGCTGACTGCATCCACAAGGGCGCCCTCATCAAGGACACTTCCTCTGCCTATATTGATCAGGACGGATGCAGGTTTCATGGCACTGAAAATGCCGGCATCCAGCAGGCCCATTGTAGCAGGCGTATCCGGAAGAGTGGAAACCAGATAATCCAGATCCCTGACAAAGGAGGTTATATCATCTCCCTGGGCATATCCCTCATCAATATAATCACTGGAAATTGGGCTCCTGGCATACCCCTTTGTTGTCATTTTAAAAAATTTGGCAGCCCTTGCAATAGATTTTCCAATGGATCCTACACCAAGAATACCAATTGATTTATTTTTCAATTGTCCAGGGACAGTATTATCCCATAGTTTCAATTGCTGAGATCTGAATCGCTCAAGGGATTTTCTTTCATGCATAAGCATGTGGCAGCAGACATATTCCGCCATCTGAGAACTAAAAATATCTCCGACATTGGTCAGCAGATAATCTTTTCTTAAGTCTTGACCCATCAAAGGACTTACCCCGGCCCAGGTCGACTGGACCCATTCAAGATGTTCAATCCGGGACAGAATAGGCTTTATTAAATCCGGTGCTCCAAGGACAATATTCACTCCTTTACAGAGGACCGCAGCCTCTTCCGGAGTGTAAGCACTATGTATTTCAAGTCTTTCCATAGCAGCATCCCGGAGAATCCGGGCGTAAGATTCCGAATCCCTGTCCAGGATAAGCAATTTGTTTTTAATAGATTCCATAGTGAACGAGACTATATCCGTTCATGATCAAAGTGGTCAAGTAAAAACAGACAGTTTTACGAGGTCACTTATTATTAAATCACTTTGTGGCAAAGGAACATTATTTATTCCTGAAATGCTGTTTACCGCCCGGGTCATGGAAGACGGAGTCAAGGTCAGAAAGCCCCAGTTCATAAAGCTTTTTGGCCGTTGGGCATCCCGTTTCGGGATTCCATCCCCGCAATTGGTAGAACTCATCCCGCATTTTTTTGAAGACTTCCCGGTCCAGGGTTTGGCCTTTACGGCTTAAAACTATATCTCCCTCACCTGGTACAAGCACCTCAGGGTTCATAAAAACAGTTTGAACGGGATCAGTGAAATTAAACTCTGCAACCGTATCATCTGTTTTTGGATCCCAGCCTTCCCGCAAAAGGATGGCACGCTGTTGATTAAAAATAGTTTCACCGTATTTCAGAAGGGCCTTCTCATCCAGGTTTTTTCCCGTCACTGCATTGAATATACGGGCCTCCATGGTGGTATCGCCCTTTTTATCTTTCGTGTGATTTGAAAACATCAACGGCCAGCAGGAATCACACAAAAGCAAACTGTCCTTTGCATAGGTACGGTCTATGATGCGTGTGGCAGCCATGGCTTTGCCTTCATGGGAATTAAGGTCCCAGGCCTTTTCATGGCCCCAGAATCTGGCTGCAGCCGCCCTGTAAACATCAGCAGAAACAGGTGTCGACCCTGGATATTGCAGGTTCATAACCCAGTAACCGATAATCCTGCTGATCTCATGCAGCATGGCAATGGGTTGACGGGGCTCAAAGGCATACAGCAATCCGTTCATCAAATATTCTCTTGCCGAATAGGTTGCACCATCTCCAACACCTGCAACTTCATTGGCAAAAAGGTTTTTGGCCTCCATGCCAAGGGTTTCACCAGCCCTAAGCAGTCCTTCAGCAAGGACATCACCAAATCCCTGACGATAAGCGATCATATTACAGAGGCCTTCAAAAAACTCCCATGTTCCCAGTTTATCAATTTCAAGACCGGTTTTAGAGTCGCTTAGATAACCTGCCTTATAGCCGGCACTGATCCACTGAATGATATTGTTCATCTCCATGGTACATAAAGACAAATTATTACAAAGTCCTGTTGCATCAAGGGCTGTTTCAGCAGGCTCCCCCGGACGTCCCATTACCCATGAAAAGTATACAAACATGGCCTGACACTTTCTAACAACTTCTCTATTGGATCTTGTTTTAAAGGTGGACCGCATTATACAGTCCAAACCACACTGAAAACAGGAGGCTTTGCCGGCATGGGAAATCTGATCTTCAGGGAATGGATTGAAAGAGGCCTCACGCTGATTTAACTTTATTGTTAAACGATTCAACTGTTTTAATTCCTCTGGATCACTTATCCGGGGAGATTGAGTCCCTTTCACGGCAATGGCTTTTAGATTTTTAGAGCCCAGAACGGCTCCGAACCCGCCCGTGGCGCTACCCTCATTATCAGTCATCAGGTTAGCATTGCGGCACAGGTTCATTCCGGCAGGACCCGTGGTAATGAAATGGGTATTTTTACCATGTTTTTGTTTTAAATACGTACCCACCTGCTTTACCCCCTCAAGATGAATTATGTCGGCATCCTGGAGTTTTGCTTTTCCATCTGAAATGAATAAATAAACAGGCCTTCTAGCCTTGCCGCATACCATTAGCCCGTCAAAACCGGCTCTTTTTAATCCAGGCCCCCAAAATCCGCCCATGTTGCCATAGCAAAAACCTTCAGGCATCAACATAGGTGATTTTCCCACAACTTCAAAGCGTGATGCTCCCTGGGCACCTGTTGCAGTCAAAGGTCCGGTCATGAAAATCAAATGATTTTCCGGGTCAAAAGCCCCGGCCGCGGCAGGAACATATTCCCAGTAAAGGCGGGTGGCAATTCCCCGTCCTCCTAAAAACCGATCCGCATAAGGAAGTGTGTCAATCTCCGTGATACTTTCTGAAGAAAGGTCGACCTTTAAAATTTTTCCCCACCAGCCATAACTTGAAGAGTTTAAATCATCTGCTTTTTTATCTTCATCCATCTTCACCTCCCAGGTAATTGAGTACAAAATTATGTAAAATCAAAGGTATCATGAATCACAATTCAAGATATTAAAAAAATATTTCCATGTTTTCAAAGTTCAAATAAAATTGATTATTTTTCTCAGGATGGGTGTTTTAAGATGTATCGCACTTTCCGGGCATATTTCCTGGCAGCAAAAGCATTTGATACAATTATCATAGTTGTATACTGGCACAATTGATTTATCATTATCTTTAAAAAAAACAGCCTTGGGATCAGCCGGACACAAGGTAACGCAGACCCCACAACGAACACATTTTTCTTTTTCAATATAAGGTTTTGATACAAGCCGATTATTCATAAAACCCGACAAAAAACCTGATTTATAAGATTTTATAGGTTTGCGATTAATTTTAAAATCCTCGGTAATAAAACTTTCAAAATCATCACCCATAAGTTCAATCTCATCTTTCAGAAATGACCCCATGCCGGCCTGATAACCATATCTTATTGTTGGAACATATTCTGGATTAAGCTTTATTAACCTGCAGACTATTGCATCCAAAGCAACCGGATCAGAAGACAAAAGAAGTATATTCATTTTTTTGGGAGTTCCGCCTCTTGGCCCGTTACCTTCCATGCCGTAGATGCCATCCATAATATAAAGCCTCGGGTCGACAAATTTATTCAAATCAACCAGCATTTTTGCAAAATCATCTGCACCGGGTAATTTTAAATGGAATTCTCCTTTAAGGACACCGGGAACACAGCCAAATTGATTTTTAATCGCTCCTGTAAATTTTTCCAGTCCATGGGTTTTTAATTTCGGAAGGCTGATAACACCGTCAGCATCAAATACGGCTTTTGCAATTGTAAATCTTCTATTCTGAATACCTTTATCAAAAAACACATCAATCCCCGTCTTAAAATCCGCCAATTTGATGTTAAATTCATCTGCAACCCGGGCTAATCCTGCTTTTTTTGCAGCCTTTGATGTTTTACCGATTGCCGGCGAGTCTCCATAGGTAACATTTACTCCTGCACTTATTAATATTTCGATAACTGCCTTGAAAACAGCCGGATTTGTTGTAACACACTTTTCAGGAGTGTCACCAACAAGGATATTGGGTTTTAATAAAATATTTTCGCCTTTTTTAGCAAACAGGGATATACCGCCTAAAAGTGAAATGCCTCTTTCAATAGAAGTTTTCACTGTATCGTATTCATATGATTCACATCTTATAAGAACAACTTTGGACATAAAAACACCTTTTTTTGTCTTGTGTGGCTTTTATTTGAAACTCTTCAGGAGATTGCCTTTTAAGTGTATGGAAAATTTTGTCAGCAAAAGTTATCATGTTGCGGATCAAATTACAACTAAAGCAAATCGTTTTAAAATTTTTTTTGTGTAAACGGGCAGAGATCCCTGGTATTTGTAAATGTGTTTACAAATATTAGAAATATTGATACTAAATTCTTGATTCAGATTTTTTATTTATCTGGTCCGATATAATTCAAAGGTACAAGATAAACAAGTGAATATTACGCAGGCCATGATTACTGAATATACAAAAACTTATAATACGTTCATGGAGGGAATATTATGAAAGGTATTGTTTTTTCAGAATTTATCGATATGATTGATGATAAATTCTCCATTGAGACAAGTGAACGCATAATCGATGAAGTAAAGCCGCCTTCCGGTGGCGCTTATACGACGGTGGGCACTTACGATGCCCAGGAAATGGTGGACATGGTGATAAAATTATCCGAAATCACTTCCATTTCCGTGTCTGATCTTTTGCAGACCTTTGGTCGCCATCTACTCATACGGTTCTCTGAAGTTTTCCCTGTTTTTTTTGAAGGGGTGACATCAGCCTTTGATTTTTTACCCATGGTGGAAAGTTATGTTCATCTGGAGGTTAAAAAGCTATACAGCGATGCTGAATTGCCTTCCTTTGTTTGTGTGTCCCCAGATCCTGACAGGCTTGAAATGACTTACCGATCTGTCCGTAACCTTCCGGACCTGGCCGAAGGACTGATCCTGGGCACGGCAGATTATTTTAATGAACGTGTCAAAATTAAACGGGAAAGTATACCGGAAGATCCTTTGGCTGAACTTTTCATCATCACTAAACTCCAGGATTAGGTATGGGCAATGAAATCGAACTGTTAAAACGAAGACTCCAAAGAGAAAAAAATATAAGGCAACAAGCTGAGAAAATAGCTGAAGAAAAGAGCCGGGAGCTTTACGTTAAAGGCCTGGAACTGGAAAAAATTCTCAAAGCAGAGAGCCGGGCAAGAAAAAAAATCGAGATATTGTATCAGGAGGTCGAACGCCTTTCCCTAATTGATCCGCTCACAGAATTGTCCAACCGCCGAAGTTTCAGCACCGAAGCCACGTCCCTGTTCCAACTTGCAATCCGGCATCAAAAGAAACTGTCCTGCGCCATGCTGGATATTGATTTTTTCAAGAAAGTCAACGACAGCTATGGTCATGATATTGGAGATAATGTTCTGATTGTCTTGGCAAAGGCATGCCAAGAACAAATCCGCAAGACCGATTTACTGGCTCGCTTTGGCGGAGAGGAATTTTGCTTTATGTTCCCCGAAACCGACCTTAAAAATGCCGTTTTAGTGGTTGAAAAAATCAGGCACTCGATATCTGAACTGAAGTTTCATTCAGAGAAAAAAAATTTTTCTGTCACTGTCAGCATAGGCGTCTCAGAATTGCTGGATTCCAACGACAAGATGGAAAGTATGCTCAAACGCAGTGATGCTTCACTTTACAAGGCAAAAGAAACCGGTAGAAACCGTGTTGTTGCCTGGGAGGTTTGAAAATGAGGTATATTCTAATATGCTGAAGCGTAAAAAAAAAAGAATATTAAGGCTGGTCGCTTTTTTTACGATTTGCTGGACAGCTGTTTTGGCAGGCTTTTATTCATGGTCCATCAAAAGTGAATTGGGCCAGACTTATGAACTTTCAAAATACCAGGCTCAAGCATTTTTTCAGGATATTGTTACTACTCGATACTGGAATGCAGAGCATGGCGGCGTTTATGTGCCTGTAACAGATACCACACAACCCAATCTATATTTAAAAGATCAACAACGCGATATCACCACAAAAAGCGGACTTAAATTAACAAAAATTAATCCAGCCTATATGACCCGGCAAATTGGAGAGCTTGCAGAAAAAAGAAACCAGGTTTGGTTCCACATAACAAGCAATAATCCAATCCGCCCTAAAAATGCCCCGGATAAATGGGAATCTGATATATTAAAGTCTTTTGAATCTGGTTTAAAAGACTTTGCCGAATTTTCTGAATCAGAAGCCGGTACAAAAGTATTTCGATATATGGCTCCGTTGTGGGTGGAACCGGCATGTTTGAAATGCCATTTGACACAAGGATATAAAAAAGGAGACTTAAGGGGTGGAATAAGTGTTACAATAGATGCAGAGTCTATTATCAGGACCCAGAAAAATCAAATCATCAAACTAACTGTTCTACATATTTCCATATGGGCTATTGGAGTTTTAATTCTTCTATTTGGCGGCTACCTTCAAAACAAGGATATTACTCATTTAACTGAAGTTTCCTAAAAAAAGTCATGCCGCTAACCGTAACAGAGCGGCTACAAAGGAATTATCAACTGGTTTGCCCGGTTGTGGGCAAAGTAATGCAAAATTATCATCCAGCGCGGCCCTCGTCAAGATTCTTCTGACATCGGAAAAAGCAAAATGGTCGCGGCCATGAACCGCATGCCTTCGGCTTGGGGTATTGGCCAGCCTGCAAGCATAAATCCAGGTAAGTGATGTTGCCATCATGCAAAATTCCAGATGGTTGGTCACTGCCACAGAATTTCTTGTCTGGGTTTCGGCACTGCCGATATCCCTTTTCAATTCTTTGAAACAGGCTTCGATCTTCCAGCGGGCGCCGTAGTATTCGATAACCTCGGTGACTGACAGCGTTAAATCGGTTGAAAACAAGGCAATCCAACGGCTCTTTCGGTAAATCCAAACTACTCGAACCATGCGTTTCAATGTTTTGAGCATGACAATTTGGTCGTAAGCAAGAACCGTACGGCATTGTCCATAGAGATTGACATTATAGTCTTGTGCCAGATCCCGATTCTCTCCAGCAAGAAATGAGGTGGTACCCAGTTTGTCCCCGTATATTTTTGGTCGGCCTGGTTTTCTTTTTGTGTCCATCTTCGGCTTAACAGCAAACAGATTGTTGTTGGAACGAAGCCTGGAAATCATGTGAATCTGTCTGCCCAGCTCCTTGTGTAAGGGCTCCCACATGCCGTTGTTGCCAAACCATGAATCTGCCACAACAAGAATATTTGCATCTGAAAATTCGGCTGCGACATCTGTGATCATGCTTACGGCCTGAGTATGTTTGCTCTGAAAGTTTATTGGCTTCCCGTTGTATAAGGGAGCACTCTTCCGGATCTCTTTTTTGAGGTGATAAAATCTATGGGCTAAAGGCAAACATGCCCACCGACCCTTGATCATTTTGAGCAATCCGATGGCGACAACATTCTGTGCCCATGGATATTTTGACTGGTTTACTTTGGCGGCATGATCAAAAAATCTGGCACAGCCAAAAATCTTTTTTCCTGTTTTGGGATTGATGAAATCGTCAAGTGCTATTAACAGCCTGCCATTGGTTCCGGGATCAGGTATCATATGCCATATCCTGGACCAAAGTCCTTTCCACGGTATTTTGGATGAAGCCATGAAGGTATAATATCGTTTCTTTTTGATTCGGCCAAACCCGAAAAGAATTTCAAGTGCCCGGAGAAGATTTGAAGTTCTGGATGAGGTAAACGGAACTATAATTGCCAGCAGAGTATAAGCAAACCATGATCCACGTTCTTTTCCTTTTCTGGACCAGGCAAATTCTTTCTTGAGTTCCTTGAGTAGTGAATGTAGTATGTGCATGCGGGGCTCCTTTTATGGGCTGTTTTTTTTTGTCAATTACAACATACCATATTTGGGCCTCGCATTCAACAATAACTTATTGTTTTTATTAATAAAAAATGAAATATTGGCAAAAAATTGGATTCAAAAAATCCAATAAAATCAATAGGTTACAAAAATCTTTTTTTTTGTCTTAACCAACTGATTTTATGACGCATTTTTTATATAATTTTTGAGCGGCTGTGGCCAACTTCGGCTATATCGCTGATAAAAAACGGGAAACTTTAGTCATTTAATAAATATCGACAATCAGCTTAGACAGGAAAAGGAAAAAATTGCAGTCACCCTTCGTTCTATTGGCGAAGGTGTTATTACTGCGGATATTAAAGGCCGGGTTTCTTTGATTAATGCAATTGGAGAAAAACTGACGGGATGGAAACAGTCTGAGGTTTTTGGAACTCCAATGGAGAAAGTATTAAAAATTGTTGATGCCAAAAACAAAGAGGCCTATATTGATGTGGTCAAGCTTGTTTTAGAATCCAGCTCAATAGTTAAAACCTTCAATGATAATCTTCTGATTTCTCGAAAGGGAAAAGTTTATAACGTTGCTGTCATCAGCGCACCAATAAAAAATGAAAACGGTGTTATCATTGGTGTCGCAATTGTATTCAGGGATATTAGCAAAGAAAAACGGATTGAAAAAGAAATGGTTAACATGCAGAAAATGGAATCTATAGGCACCCTGACAGGAGGCATTGCCCATGATTTTAATAATATTCTGGGTATTATTCTTGGAAATACGGAGCTTGCTTTAGAGGATATCCCGGAATTCAACCGAGCTCATTTCAACCTTAAAGAAATCCAGACAGCAAGCCTGAGAGCAGCAAATATTGTAAGGCAGCTCCTCAGCTTCACTCGCACAACAGACCAGAAACTACACCATATTCAAATTACTCCCGTTATTAAAGACGCACTTAAGTTTTTGCGATCCACAATCCCAACCTTCATAGATATTAAGCAGGATATTACCACCAAAGATGAAACGATTCTTGCAGACCCGACCCAGATCAACCAGATCATAATTAACCTGTGCATCAACGCTTTCCATGCAATGGAACAAATCGGTGGAGACATTATCGTCACTGTTGCAAAGGTGAATCTTAACGATAATTCAGTAAAAGACCTTCCCGGCTTGAAAAGCGGTGATCATGTCAAAATAATGATAAGTGATACAGGACCGGGAATAGATTCTAAAATCATCCATCGAATCTTTGACCCATATTTCACAACCAAAGAGGTGGGCAAAGGTTCCGGTATGGGGTTGGCAGTGGTGCACGGCATTGTCAAAAGCCATAGCGGAGCAATTACCGTTGAAAGCAGTCCGGGCAAAGGAACTGAATTCAGCATATTTTTCCCTTTGAACAGGGAACAGCCAATTGTTAATATCCAGGAAGGCCGGGAGATTCCCAGGGGAAATGAAACTATATTATTTGTGGATGATGAAATATCCATTGTAAAAATGGTGCAAAGAATGTTTGAACGACTGGGATACAGAGTTGAAACCGCCACAACGCCTCAGAAAGCGCTGGAACGATTCAGGGAAAACCCCGATCAATTTGATCTGGTCATCTCGGACATGACAATGCCGCAAATGACGGGTGTTCAACTATCTGAAAAATTGATGGACATTCGACCTGATATTCCAATCATAATCAGTACAGGCCACAGCGCCATTGTAGATGAAGAAAAAGCAAAAGAATTGGGATTGGCAGCCTATATAATGAAACCAATCAATATGCTGGAAACAGCACAGGTTATTCGAAAGATACTGGACAAAAACTAGCTTAACTCATTGTACTGCAGGCATCCATCTCTGAATCCTGTTTTATAATCTGGAGCATTTTTTTTCGTATTGCACCGCTGAAAGGCTTAATAAGTATCCAGTACAACCCAAAGGTGAGTTTGGTAAATGGCGTCATACACAATACTCTTGTCTCCGTGCTTAACCTGATCTGATTTGAATTGAGTTCTTCAAGGTAAAAATTCCAGACCACCTTTACTCTTGCCGGAAACGTATCGTTGATAAAGTCCTCAGGACTTTTAACCGTTGCAATTTTATATCTTGCCCAAAATCCGATTAAATTTTCTGTGGGGATGTTTTCTTCGATATTGGTAAATCCTATGTCTGAAATAAATCCCTGCAGATTCATTCTATTAGTCGGCAGTCCCCTGATTTTGAACAGCCACTTGATCAGGTTTGATTTTGACATATCAAAATTTCTTGCCCTTTCATATACGGTCTCAATTGAACTATTTATGACAATTTCATGATATTCTTTAAATGAGTATCTTGGTAAATACTTATCAATTAATGTTAGCTTCATCATATTTTTCAAAACCATCTGTTTTCATTATTTATATTGAACAAGTGTCAGTTGGCGACATCTTTTCAAAATATCCTCCATAACAGGATATTTTCAACTATTCCCCGGATGCAAAGGTGCTGTTCTCATCTTTGTTAGTCAGTCTATAAACATAATATGATTAAGCAATCAGCCCTTCTGTGTATTTCTGATTGCTATAGGTTAATGTTATCAATCGATTTATATTCTATGAATCCTTAAGGCTGACATGGACCCATCCTGAGTCAGGCTCACCCGGTCGATAGCATTCCAGAATGATTTGGTCAAATTCCAGGTTATCCCTTATCCATACAGATAAATCATAATTACTTATTCCTGGAATTTCTATGTCAACAGCTTCAGCCAGACAGTGCTGAGATTTTTTTGAACTACCTATTTCTTTATTCAGTTCAGGGCTCCGGTATCCGCTGTTGGGTCTGAATGGCCGACCAGAACTAATGGGGCTCTCTAAAAACCATGTGTTTTTAGTGAACCCATGCATTTGATATTATTCACTAGGAAAAAGCCAATTGATTCCTTCCATTTTTTTTCGCCTTATATAAGGCCGTATCGGCTTTTGCAATCATCTCATCTACTGTTGCATCCCCTGCACCACTTGTAATTCCAATACTGACAGTGATATGAATTGCTCCGGATTTGATGGGCATTTTATGATGGGCGATTTTTTCTCTTATACGTTCGTAAAACCCTTCTTCCGGCAGTCCAGCAGAATCAAATATAACCAACAAGAATTCTTCCCCACCGTATCGACCCACCAGATCATAGGGCCGAAGGGTGTTCTGAATGGTTTTAACAAGGCTGCGCAGGACATCATCACCCGCCTGATGCCCATAGGTGTCATTAACCTGCTTAAAGTGATCAACGTCGCATAAGCCGATACTAAGCCTTGAATTTCTCCTTTTTGTACGGATCAACTCTTTAGCAAGAATGTCTAAAATAGCACGACGGTTCAACCCTCCGGTTAAAGGGTCGTGTGTGGCCTCGTATTCCAACCTTGAATTCAGTAATTTCAATTTTTTTTCTGCCAATTTGCGATCCGTGATATCATGGACAACGACCAGAGCACCAATCAATTTCCCTTTTTTATAGACAAAATCATTTTTTAAAACAACATCCAGTTTTTCACCCATTTTATTAATAATTTTGTATTCAAGGTTGCGAGCCGGATTTTTTTTCATGGAAAGGTTTTCAAGCCTTTCTCTATATACTTTCCTGCTGTCTTGGCTAAAAAGATCCAAAGGGTCCAGGGATAAAAATTCTTTTTTTGAGTAGCCTGAATAGTCACACATCAGTTCATTCACATCAATGAATCTGTTTTTTTTAAAATCAACCTCATAAATTCCTGCAGGGGCATTCTTGAAAAGGCGTCTATATTTTTTTTCATTTTCATGTAATGCATCTTCAGTACGTTTGTGGTCAATGGCAATGGCAATTTGATCGGAAACCTTTGAAAGTATTTTCAGATCTTGTTTTTTATAAAGGTTGGGATCCACGTAGCTCTGGGCGGCAATAACACCGATCACCTCTTTTTTAATGATAAGCGGCACCCCCATCCAGATTTGGGGAAGCTCGCCCCATACGCCATTTTCTTCTGCTCGTTTTTCCAATTGCTTTCTATTCAACAGGACAGGCTTGCGCATAGAAGCGACCAGACCTGTCAGGCTTTTATTGGGATCAAAATCTGTGATTGGGGAATAATCATCATCCGCCGTATCAACATGATATGGGAAATGCATGGTGTGTTCTTTGACATCCACAATCGCAATAAAAAAATTGGTGAGGTCCATGACATTACTTAAGGAACCATGGATGGATCGATAAAGATCCTTAAGTTTCGGCGTGGTATTGACGGCATTTGAAATATCGAACAATGTCTGGTTAATCTCCTGGTTATTCTTGCTCTCAGTGATGTCCAGTATACTGCCGCTTGCTGCAATTCGGCCCTTGTAAAGGATGGAAGATCCATAAACCTTAACATGAATCATTTTACCGTTTTTCTTTATTCCCCGAAACTCGTGCTCCAGAAATATTATTTCTCCAGCCGTCCGCCTTTGAACCTGTTCTTCAATAAAAGCCAGGTCATCAGGATGGACGAATTCCTTAAAATGCATTTCGTCCAGACATTCGTCAACCGTAAACCCAAAAATATCAGCAAATTTTGGGTTTACATAAACAAATTTTTCGTCCTGAATAAGATAATGCCCGACAAATGACTGGTCTGAAAAACTGCGAAACAATTCTTCAGATTCTATTGTTTCCCTTTTTGTCGGTTTATCTGCCGGACGATTCTTTTGCATGATAGAGACCCATAAAAATAAAATAGTATTTGTATTCAAGTCAGAGTTAACTATTTTTTAAAAAAAACGCAAGGCCTGATTGACAAGAAGGGTTATTTGGGGGTTTTGACCAGCAGTTCCCGAATTTTTTCAGACAAAACATTCATTGCAATGGGCTTCAATAGAAAAGATTTGATACCCAAACCAGCCGCTTTTTCTTCAGATATTGTTTCGCTGTGCCCCGTACACAGCAGAACCGGTATATCAGATTGTATTCGGATCATTTCCCGGGCCAATTTTTCTCCTGTCATCCGGGGCATCGACATATCCGTGATAATCAGATCAAATTCATCAGGATGACTGCGAAAAGCTTCAAGGGCTTCAAGGCTGCTGGAATAGGATGTAACCTGATATCCCATTCGTTCCAGCATCTGTTTTTCCGTCTTAAGGACCACCTCTTCGTCATCCACAAGAAGAATATGTTCGCTTCCTCCCTGGAGCCTTGCCTTTGAAACGGGTACCTGTTTATCCACGGACGGCTTTTTTAAAGGAAAGTAAACATTGAATTCACTGCCCTTTCCAGGCTCACTGAAAATGCGGATGGTACCGCCCATTTTGCTTACAATGCCGTACACCACGGAAAGCCCCATTCCCGTTCCCTTTCCCTGTTCCTTGGTTGTAAAAAATGGATCAAAAATTTTTTTGACCAAATTTTTATCCATTCCCACGCCCGTATCTGCTATGGTTAAGCAGGCATAAGGCCCTTTAGCGATATCCGGCGTTGGCCTCTCAATGTCATCTGATAGGATTTCTCTAAGGCGGACGCTCAGCTCTCCTCCTTTGTCCTCCATGGCGTGGAAGGCATTGGTCGCAAGATTCATGATAATTTGATGAATTTGAGTGGCATCCGCCTTTATGATCCCGCAGTCTGCATCAATCTCCTGCCGGATATCAATGGAGGTGGGTATGGTGGATCGCATCAGCTTTAAGGCCTCCTTGACAACGGGCTGAATCTTCATGAACTGCAGTTCACTGTTTTCTTGACGGGAAAAGGTGAGGATCTGCTGTACCAATCTTTTGGCCCTTAAAGCGCTGGTGTGGATTTCCTGGATGCTTCCCCTAAAAGCGTTGTTTTTAGGGGCATCCATTAAAAACAACTCGCTGTGGCCCACGATCGGGGATAGAATATTGTTGAAATCGTGGGCAATTCCACCGGCAAGCGTACCGATGGCTTCCATTTTCTGGGCCTGCTGGAGCCGGGCTTCAAGATTGCGTCTTTGGGATTCGCTTTTGCGTAAATCATCCATTTTGGACTTAAGTCTGCTGTTCACAGACAGCAGTTTTTTTCGTTCTTTTTCCAGTTTATCGCTGATCTGAATTGTTTTGTCGTAGGCTTTTTTTAAGGAGAACACGTTATTTTTGTGAAGGTTGTTTTCAATAAAAACAAACACAGATCCAAAAAAGAAAATAAGTCCGGTTATCAGTTCAGAAGCAAAATTTATATTAAATATATAGAGAATCAATACCAGGATATATCCAAATAAAAATAAAAAAAGCAGGGCTTGATGAAAGGCCAGGGAGTCTGATTTGACAAGGTCATCAGTGATATGAAATTCCCGTATTAATCGAATGTTACCCCTGAATTTCCGAATGCCCAGCAACATGAAGATAATACCGGAAAAAATCAGAGAACAGATGAATAACTTGTACAAATGAAATCTCCTTACCGATTATTGTTTGTAATGGCAATGGCAAAGGAAACAGCAGGCCGTCCAAAGGATAATTAAATTCTTTCTTGCCTTTTGTCAAGGTGAAGATAAATTATGACTGAATTTGAGTATAGATCCTCTGTAATCCCTAAATTCAATTTCAAAAATATTAAATGCAAAAATTCTCAAATACTGGGAAGCTTCTTCCAAATCTTCCAGCATAAACCCTGGTGGTATTCCTAAAACTGCCATCCTATATGAAACATCCATCTGGAACTATGTAGTGGAGATGAGAATTGAAATTTTGAAACTCACCGCAGTACAGATATTTGTAAATCACAATTAAACATATGTTCGACAATCGCCATAGCGAAATTTATAAGGTATCGGTTGATTGTAACAGTTAAAAAGACCCTGTTATAATAATTTTTTATCTTGTCCCCCAATATATATTCCTGTATAATATATTAGTCTTGGCAAGGATATTGTAAGCTTTTTTGAGATTTGATTATGCGCGGAAAATAACGGCTATTGGTCAACAGAATGAATTGAAAGAGCAAGAAATGATACGTCAAAAAATTCTCATTGTTGATGATAAAGAGGAGAATCTGTTCAGTCTTGAGCAGATTCTCAAGGAATTGGATGCTGACATCATACGGGCCCAAAACGGTAATGAGGCACTTGCTGCCTCTCTGAACCATGAGTTTTCCCTGGCCCTTCTTGATGTTCAGATGCCGGGGATGGACGGTTATGAACTGGCAGAGTGGCTGCGCAGTGAAACAAAAACAAAAGAGCTGCCGATCATCTTTGTATCTGCCGTCTATTCAAGTGATTATCATGTGTTCAAAGGTTATGATGCGGGTGCAGTGGATTTTATGGTCAAACCTTTTAACCCTAAAATCTTATTAAGCAAAGTCACGGTTTTTCTTCAGCTGGATCGGCAGAAGACCCTTTTAAAACAATCAAGTGAGGCCCGGTTTCGAAAACTGGTTGAGACTGTGACCGACGCGATCATTATTCTGGACTCAAATGGTATTGTACGATTTATCAACCCGGCCGGGGAATCTCTGTTCAGGACCACTTCCGAGGATTTTCTGGGTCAGCCCTTTGGCTTTCCCATAGAGGGAGAGGAGGCAACGGAGATTGAACTATTTTTCTCGGATGATAATCCCGTGATTGCTGAAATGCGGATAAAGGAAATTGACTGGGAGGAAATGCCTTCATGGCTTGCATCCATCAGGGATATTACGGGCAGAAAAAAAATTGAGGAAGAACTTGTACAAACGGTTAGCGGATTAAAAAAAGCCAACAAAAAAATTCTGGAACAGCAGGAATCCGTCATTGAAGAGGAGCGGTTAAAAGTGCTTCTGCAATTGTCAGGAGCGACTGCCCATGAGTTGAACCAGCCTCTGACCGTGCTTCTGGGCAATATCGAAATTCTGGAGACATTTGGTGAACTAAAAGAAAAAGAAGAAAAAGTTGTTTTAGATATTAATACTTCTGCAAAAAGGATATCTGAAATTGTTAAGAAAATTCAAAACATCAGGTATGATCAGATCCAGCCGAATGCCTTTGATTCACATATTATTGATTTTGATCAGAAAATCTGTGTCCTCTCCATCGAGGATGTGGAAAATGAATATCTCCTATTAAAGGAGATTTTAAGTTCCAACCCTTTGATAGAAGTGTCCCATGCTAAAGATATTGAAACCGCTTTTTTAAAGCTTAAGGCCAAGAGCTTTGATATCATTCTTCTGGATTATATCTTGCCGGACGGAACGGGTTTTGATTTTATCTCAAAATTTAAGGCAGCCGGATATGATACGCCCATAGCAGTAGTGACAGGACAGGGAGACGATATCATTGCCTCGGAAATCATTCAGGCCGGTGCATTTGATTATCTTCCCAAAAGCCTGCTCAACTCTTCTTCCGCTCTCCGCCTGATTGAAAGCGTTCTCAAAAAGTCAGGCCTGAAGGCTGAACTGAAAATAGCCAATACTAAGTTGATTGAGATGGCAACCATTGACGGCCTGACACAGCTTTACAACCGCAGATATTTTAATGATGTCATTGAAGCGGAATTTGAACGATCCCGGCGGTATAACCAAGAAATGATCCTGATGCTTTGCGATCTTGATCGTTTTAATCAAATAAACGATGTTCATGGTCATATCGCAGGTGACAATGTCCTAAAAACCCTGGCCGGTTTTTTCCGAGAGTACAAGCGGACCAATGATATTGCCTGCCGGTTTGGAGGAGAAAAATTCACACTTCTCCTTCCTCATATCACCAGGCAAAATGGATTTGAAGTAGCTGAAAAATACAGAAAGAAACTCGAAAATCATATTTTTTTACATAATGAGGTACATTTTTCTCTTACCATGAGTATCGGGCTGGCCTCAACCCGGGATGCCTCTTCAAGTGCAGAGCTCGTGGAAAATGCTGACCAGGCGCTTTATCGAGCAAAACAAGAAGGAAGAAACAAAACCATCTTGTTTTAAAATCCGGGGTACGGGCCGGGTTAAATATGTATTGAGTCTGAAAAGGATTTCATGTAATCTGATATTAATATTTTTTTGGAAAAACAGATGAATGAATTTAAATGCCATTATTGCGGTGAACGAGTTGACGTAAGTGAAACCTTATGCAGTCAATGCAATGCTTTTTTAGGAAAACCATTAAAAAGCAGGCTTTTTTTATGGATTCTTTTGACCATTGGCGCCTGTTTTTCCCTGTTTACGATCTGGACGGGGTATAACCTGTTTTTTTCTGCCTGATTCTTACCCAGATCATACCAGGTTGTTCTTTCGGTTTTCATCGCTTTTTTACAAGGAGAGCAAATGACTATTCTCAGTATCCCCGCTTTGATCATGGCCGTCATTGCGTTTTACATCTGCGGGTACCATTTTCTCATTTATTGTCGACGGCCTGAATCCCGGGTGGATCTCACCTTTGCTCTCACGGCTTTGTGCATTGGTTTCTATGATGTTTTCTGTGTTTTCCTGTACAATGCCACTTCCCCTGTGGAAGGCGTCCAGTTCCAGCGCTGGCAACTTGTTTCTCTCTCTTTTCTCAGCATTGCATATGTATGGTTTGTAGTTGATTATACGGCCATGAAGTCACGGTTCGGTCCCTGGCTCTTTTCTATTATGTTTATCATATTTGCTTTTATCGGCATATTTGATACGAGTGGCCTGGCCTGGACAGACCAGCCGCTGATTAAAAATTTTCAATTGCCTTTTTTCGGGTGGGATATTACCTATTATGAAATGGAATTTGGCAAGGTCATGCTCTATGAGGCCTTCATGCTGATGGTATTCTATCTTTACCTGTATCTTTTGGGTGTTCACTTTTACTGGAAAAAAAACCCCAAGCGAGCCCTACCGCTGGTTCTGGCCATTGGCCTCTTTTTTCTGGGCATGACCGAAGATGTGTTTGTCGCCCTTGGCTACTATCATTTCATTTATACCATTGAATATGCCTTTATGGGTATGATTCTGGTAATGGCCTATACCCTGTCGTCTGAAATTGTTGAACGGACTAAAATACAAAAGGAACTGAGGGACAGCGAAACAAAGCACAAGAATATGATTGCCAATATTTCAGACGTTATTGCCATATTGGACAGGGATGGAAAAATAAAATACAAAAGCCCTAATATTGAGAACTGGTTTGGCTGGCATCCACAGGATCTTGTGGACACGGATGGATGGGAAACGGTTCATCCAGATGATCTGGAACGAATTCAAGACGAATTTTTTAATCTCCTTAAAAAAGACAACGCTATAACAAAAGTAGAATACCGATACAAATGCAAAGATGGGAATTATAAGCCCATTGAACTGACGGCCGTTAACCTTACAACAAATCCTGCCATCAATGGTGTGTTAAGCAATTACCATGACATCACGGACCGGAAGAAAGCAGAAGAAGAGATCCACAATCTAAACCGGAATCTTGAACTGCGCGTTCACCAGCGCACAGCTCAACTGGAAGAGGCCAATAAAGAAATAGAGGATTTTGTATATTCCGTATCCCATGACCTGCGCGCCCCGTTACGTTCCATCAGCGGGTTTGCAGAAATAATTAACCGCCGGCATAAAGCATCCTTAAATTCAGAAGGCCAGCACTATTTTGACAATATCATCAAGGCAAGCCGACAGATGGGGGAGTTGATCGATGATCTGCTCAAATTTTCCCGTTTGGGACGCAGCGCCATAAAAATAGAACCGGTTGCACTTGAAACTGTTTTGAAAACAGCGATGGGAACCCTGGCAGAAAGCATAAAACGGGTTAAAGCACAGGTTCACGCGCCCGAACAGATGCCGGCTATCAATGGAGATGTAAACCTGGTAACCCATGTGTTTATCAACCTTCTGGAAAATGCTCTGAAATATCATAAGCCGGATGTTCCGCCCGTCATTGATATACGGGTTGATATTGAAGATCCATATGCCGTCATATCCATTGCTGACAATGGAATCGGCATTGATCCGGCATATTATGAAAAAATATTCAATATCTTTCAAAGACTTCACAGTGAGGCTGATTACCCTGGGACGGGCATCGGGCTTGCCGCTGTCAGAAAAGCTGTGCAGATCATGGGGGGTAAGATCCGGGTTGAATCAGAACTGGACAAAGGAAGCGTTTTTAAGATAAAACTGTTACTCACAGAGACAAGTTAACTTGCAAAGGACACAGCTATGACAAAACCGGCCTCAATACTTCTGGTTGAAGATAATCCAATGGATGTTGAATTGATTATCCATGCGTTCAAAGAGGCACGTCTGAAAAATAAAATTCATACGGCCAGAAATGGAAAAGAGGCGCTTGAGTTCCTGTTTGGTGAGGGACAATATGCAGACCGCAAACAATACCCGCTACCGGACATGATTCTACTGGATCTGAAGATGCCGGGAATTGACGGCCATGAGGTGCTCAGACAAATTAAAGGTGTTGAAAAACTCAAACGCCTGCCCGTCATTATTCTGACATCTTCCCGGGATGAAGGAGACAGGGCCATGAGCTATGACAATGGAGCCAACAGCTATCTTGTAAAACCGGTTTCGTTTGATGAATTTTTAAAAGTTGTCAAACAGGTATCTGAATACTGGCTTGTATTAAATGTAGAACCGCCTCTGGATTGATTAAAATGGAGTTTCTAAAAAAATGACAGATAAAATCAAGATTCTTTATGTTGATGATTACGAACTGGATCGTGAACTGGTAAGGGATTCCCTATGAAACTGCCCCAGACCATTTTTGCAGTTATGGAGAAACAGCGCCTCAGAAACCAGAGCCGAAATGCTGAAATCTCCCTTAAAGCAAGTGAGGAACGATATAAAAAAATTTTAGACAATGTATTGATGGGAGTTTACCAGGTTGCCCTGGATGGCTCATTTATCTTTGCCAATCAAAAAATGATAAATTTGCTGGGTTATGCTTCCTATGACGATCTGGCTGCCATCGGCAGTATTATCAATCTTTATGTCAGGCCGGAAGAAAGAGGCCCGCTTGTTGATACCGTCCTTCATAAGGGATTTATCATAAAACAATTCGAATTCCGGCGAAAGGACGGCCAGAGTGTCTGGGTCAGACTGAATGCCCGAAAATCAACGGATAAAAGCGGTGCTGTGATTATAGAGGGCTTAATGGAGGACGTAACCCAGCTTAAAAAAATTGAGGCCAGGCTTCACCAGGCACAGAAAATAAAGGCTTTGGGAACCTTATCCGGTGGTATTGCCCATGATTTCAACAATATCCTCTCCTCCGTGATTGGATTTGGTGAACTGGCCATGGAGGATGCCCAGCCTGAGACCCTTTTGTATGACAACCTCAATGAAATTCTCATCGCCGGCAGAAGGGCCAAGGATCTGGTCAAACAGATAATGACATTCAGCCGGCACGATGAGCAGGAAAAGATACAGGCCCCGTTAAATCCCATGGTCAAAGAATCCATCCGAATGCTCAGGTCAACCATTCCCACAGCCATTGAAATCCGGGAACGGATCAGCCAGACGATGCTATCCATCCATGCCAATCCCTCCCAGATTCACCAGGTCCTTATCAATCTTGTCACCAATGCCTCCCATGCTGTGGATGAAAATGGGGTCATTGAAATCAGCCTGGAACCCATAACCCTTGATGACAGCATCCAAGAGCAAAACACAGACCTTTTGCCTGGGCGGTATGCACAGATTATTGTCAGTGACAATGGATGCGGCATTGCTCCAGAACACCTGGGTCAGATTTTTGACCCCTATTTTACCACCAAGGATCAGGACAAAGGAACGGGGCTGGGCCTTGCCGTTGCCCACGGCATTGTGAAGATTCACAAGGGCCAGATCACGGCTTACAGCGAGATGGACAAAGGAACGACATTCAACGTTTACCTGCCGCTGTCAAACCAGGCCGTACCTTTAAAATCTAATCAACCGCCAGAAGAACTGCCCATGGGGACAGAGCATGTTTTAATCGTAGATGATGAAGTTCCCATTGTAAAAATGCAGAAAAGACACCTGTCGCTTCTGGGCTATACTGTAGAAACCCAGACCAGCAGCCTTGAGGCCCTTAAAATCATCCGGCAATCGCCGGATAGATTTGATTTGATCATTACGGACATGAACATGCCGAACATGACAGGAGAAAAACTGGCCCTGTCCATTAAAAAGATCCGGCCTGACATGCCTGTGATCCTGTGCTCCGGTTTCAGTGAAAAAGTCAACGCCAAAACAGCAGATCAAATGCCCGTCGATGGATTTTTGATGAAGCCGATGGACCAGAAAAAAATGACAAATCTGATCAGAAAGGTCCTGGATAAAGATAAAATATACCATAAAAAAACCTGACTCAGGCTACAAGATTTACATCCAAAAATTAAATCCATAAAATAATATATATTAAGATCAAATTTAATCAGGAGAGAGATCATGAGGAAAACCAATGGCAGAACGGTGGCTTCAAAAACAGCGGGAGAGTCAAAAAAAACAAATAAACAGAAACAAATAACGACCACTCTTACCTTCATTACCCTGGTTTGTTTTATTTTTTTATCTTTCTCCGGAAATGTTGACTCAAAAACCATATTTAAAATGAATCACCAATTTCCTGAGACGGCCGTGGGTTCAAAAATCGATCAATGGTTTGCAGATGAAATTTTTAAAGCCACGAAAGGGGAAGTTGAGATTAAAATATTCTGGTCCAATAAGTTGGGTAATCCAAGGGACAATCTCGTTCTTCTCAGCAGAGGGGACATCGATATGGCAGCAATGTCGGCCGGATATTTCCCTTCTGAACTTCCCCATTTTTCTGCACCTAATTCCATACCAATGGGAATGGATAACATTTGCCAGGCCAGTGAAATTATGAAGGCATTCATCGATCAAATCCCGGCTTTTGCCCAGGAAGCCGCCCAAAGAGGCGTACAGCCACTTTTTTTTCATGTGCTCAATCCCTATGTCCTCGTATCAAAGGAACCCATCACCTCTTTTGCTCAACTTAAAGGGAAACGAATTCGATCGTGGGGCAATGATATGCCCCGTCTCATTTCTTCTGCAGAGGGAAAACCGCTGAATCTATTTTTGCCCGATATTTATAATGCCCTGAAACACAATGTTATAGATGCCTGCCCGTTTTCCTATGATCTTGTTGTTTCGTATAAGCTTTTTGAAGTGGCAACGCATATCAGCAATGTGGTGATGTGGGAAGGTCCGGGCTGGGGAGTCTGGATCGGCCAAAAGGCAATGGACAAACTATCTGTAACCCAGCGCCAATTGTTTTTTGAAATCGCCGAAAAAGCACGCTTAAAGGAATTACCCGAATCCATGGCTGCTGAAAAACAAGCAAAGGAATTTTTAAAAACCAAGGGGGTGCAGTTTCATTCGTTCCCTTTGAAAGAACAAGAAAAATGGAAATCTGCCAGCCCGGATTTTTTTCTTGAATTTATACATAAAATGGAGATTTCCGGCAAAGGGGAGTCAGCCAGACAAATGGTAGAATTGTGGTTATCAATGCGTAACAATATTCTTTGCCCTGATTCCTCGAAATAAAGGTAAGTTAAAAATGGCCATAAAAATGAACATTCGGACTAAATTGATGATATCCTTTCTGGCTGTGGCCGTCATCCCCCTGTCCTTAATCAGCAGTCTTCTGCTTTTTAATCATAAAAAAAATCTGAACGCCCTGGCATTTGAAAAATTGATCAGCATTCGTGAAGTCAAAAAAATACAGATCCAAAATTATTTCACTGAAAGAAAAAACGATACAGCCGCACTTGTTGAAACCATTGACAGCTTAATGTATGCGGCATCAGAAAAACTGACCAGTGTTCAGGAAAACAAGCTGGTCCAGCTTCAATTATATCTTCAAAGGGTTAAAAGCGATGCAGAAATGATTTCAACCAACGCAGACGTGATTCATGCGCTGGCAGATTTTGAATCGACAATTGACTCAAATAATGTTGTTGATACAGATCTGTATGCCTTTTTTGATAATATAAAATATGGCAGATCAATTGCTCATATAAAAGAGGTATATGGCTACCATGATATACTGCTTATTTCTAAAAATGGCCGGGTGGTTTATTCAACAAACCGGGAAAACGATCTTGGACAGGACCTATCCGACGGAATCCTTAAAAATTCCGGCCTTGGGCGTGCATTTAAAGAAGGGTCTTCCAAAATAAACTTTCAGGATTTTGAACCATTTCTGCCATCCGGGGATAACCAGATTGCCTTTGTAGGGGCGCCCATTATCCGTAATGGAGATACTTTAGGTGTTGTTGTATTAAAGTTGAAGGATAGGTTTATCAATTCCATCGTTCAGCGTAAACAAGGCATGGGAAAGACAGGAGAAACCTATATTATCGGGAAATCCCACGGGAAAATCGACTATCGAACCCATCGCAGAGGAAATTTGCCTGTCAACAATGAAACAGGGGAAAAAGAGCCGCTTAAAGAGCTGTTTCTCTCTTCATCAGAACCGCAATTGCGCCTTGGGCGGGATGGCGTTATGAAAATCATCCAGGCTGATCCAATACAATCGGCTGATCTTAAATGGGTAATGATCACTACCATGGATCTGGAAGAAGCCATCAGCCCTAAATTCAAAGACGGTAAAAATGTTTTTTTTGATAATTATATCCGTCTTGAGGGATATACCAACCTTTTTGTGTTATCTGCTGATGGGGTCCTGTTATATGCCGTTAAACCCGTGCCATACATTGGGGAAATTTTCAAAACCGCATCCGCGCCAGACATTGGCTTGACCGATCTGTTTGCAAAGGTAACGGCTTCCCGTTCATATGGGTTTGTCGATTTCAGGCTGTATCCGGCCTCAGACGGCAATCCCTATGCATTGATTGGCCAGCCCCTGCTTGATCAGCAGGGTAAGGTCGAACTGGTTATAGCCCTGCAAATGCCAATTAATGCCATCAACAATATAATGAAAGAACGCACGGGTATGGGAAAAACCGGAGAAACCTACCTGGTTGGTCCCGAAGGGCTCATGAGGTCGGATTCTTATTTATCACCTGAGTCACATTCTGTTATCGCCTCTTTTACAAATCCTGAACAAGGACAGATTGACACGATTGCCAGCCGTGAAGCCTTAGCTGGAAAAATCAGCAATAGTACATCTTTGGATTATAGAGGGATCGAGGTTCTGTCAGCCCACGCACCGATACATATAGCCGGTACCACCCGCTGGGCACTTATCTCAGAAATAGATAAAAAAGAGGCCTTTGCATCACTGACACCCATATATATCATGGCACTTATCATAATAGCTGTTATCATTGTTTCAATTTTATTATCCCTTTATTTTGTTGTTAAAATCATCCGGCCGCTTAAACGGCTGGAGTCTGGAGCACAACGCATTGGTGCGGGCGATCTGGCCCACAGGATAGAGGTGACCTCATCTGATGAACTGGGGAATGTAACACAATCTTTTAACGCAATGGCTATAGACCTGGAATCAGTAAAGAATGAGGCTGAACAGGAGGCCTGGCTTAAACAGGGAGCCGCAGAACTGGACAATATGCTCAGGGGGGATTTGTCTCTTGAAAAAATCTGTACGGATGTGCTGACCTTTATGGCCGGTTACCTGAAAGAACAGGTGGGTCTTATCTATGTCCATGACGGCAAAGGTGGCTACCAATATATGGCAGGGTATGCGTTTGAACCAGCAGACGGATTCCAGGATCGGTTTGTTCCGGGAGAGGGACTGACCGGCCAGGCTGCCGTGGAAAGAAAGATCCTGACCCTTACGGATATCCCGGCTGATTATCTTTTTGTGACCTCAAGCCTGGGCAGAACAGCCCCCCGGCATTTGAGCATTATCCCCTTTGTTTTTGACGACAAGGTCGAGGCCGTGATGGAACTGGGTTGCCTTAACCCGCTTACCCAACTGCAAACCAGTTTCATAAAGCAAACCGCAGACAGCATTGCCATTATTATTGCTGCAGCCCGGTCAAGACAGGAACTCAACAAGGCACTGGTTAAAACCACCCAGCAGGCGGAAGAGCTGAAGGGGCAGCAGGAGGAGCTGCAGTCGGCCAATGAAGAGATGGAAGAGCAGACCCAGATGCTCATGGCCTCGGAGGGCAAATTAAAAGAGCAGCAGGAAGAACTTCAGGCCGCCAATGAGGAGCTTGAAGAAAAGACCGAATACCTGGAGCGTAATAAAAAAAATATTGAAGAAAAAAATCAGGCTCTGGAACAATTGCGGAAGGACCTGGAAAAAAAGGCTGAAGACCTGTCCATTGCCAGCAAATATAAGTCAGAGTTTCTGGCCAATATGTCCCATGAGCTGAGAACACCCCTTAACAGCCTGCTACTTTTGTCCCGGCTTCTGACGGACAATAAAGAAGGCAATCTTCTTGCAGATCAGGTTGACTCGGCCAGGATTATTTACAACAGCGGCAATGACCTTCTGGCCCTGATCAATGAAATCCTGGATCTGTCCAAGATAGAAGCCGGTAAAATGACCCTGACTATGGGAGAGATCCCTTTAATGGATGTAAAAGAGGTCCTTGAAAAGAACTTCAGGGGATTGGCCGAAGAAAAGGACCTCACCCTGGATATTATCATAAGAGATAGTGTGCCCGGGGTCATTGTCAGTGACCAGCAGCGCATCATGCAGATCCTGAAAAATTTTGTTTCCAATGCATTCAAATTCACGACAACAGGCGGGGTAATTATTGAGTTTTACCAGCCGGATGATGCTATTGTTTTCCTGCGCAAGGATCTTGTTGCTGCAAATACCATTGCCGTTGATGTTCGGGATACGGGTATTGGAATCGACCCGGACAACCAGAAAATTATTTTTGAGGCGTTTCAGCAGGTGGAAGGGGGCAGTTCCAGAAAATACGGCGGTACGGGCCTGGGCCTGTCCATATCCAGGGAGCTTGCAAATCTTCTAGGCGGTGAACTTCAATTAAACAGCATTCCGAACCAGGGATCGACCTTTACCCTGTTTCTGCCAAAACAGAAAATAGCTTTGGCATCTGCTGATTCCGAGCTCCCGCCGGAAACAACAGATTTGGAGAAAACAGCACCCCCCATTGCCCCGGTTGCAAAGGAAAACCAAAAAACAGATGAACCCTTGAAAAACACGCTTTCAGATGACCGGGACAAAACAGGCCCTGAGGATAAATCCATTCTGATTATTGAAGATGATGTTGATTTTGCCATGACCCTTTTAACCTTCTGCCGGAAAAAAGGATTTAAGGGACTTGTGGCTCTCACTGGAGAAGAGGGCCTGGCCCTTGCCGGGGAATACCCCTTGGACGCGATTATTCTGGATATCCATCTGCCGGGGATTGATGGCTGGACCGTTCTTGAAACCTTAAAAGAAAATCCCGCCTTACGGCATATACCGGTTCACTTCATGTCTGCTGATGATCCTGTTCCCGAGGCCTTTACCAAGGGTGCCATCGGCTATCTGACCAAACCGGTCAATCCGGAAGAACTTGAAGCCGCCATTGTTAATATAGAGTCGATCATTAATAAAGAGATGAAGGATCTGCTGCTGGTTGAGGACAATTCTAATCAACGGCATGCCATTGCCAGTCTTATCTATGATAAGGATGTTATTATCCGGGAGGTTTCAACGGGAAAAGAGGCCATTGCCGCCCTTCGGGACAAGCAGTTTGACTGCATGATCTTGGACCTTGGCCTGCCGGACATGTCAGGTTTTGATCTGTTAAAAGCAATGGAAAAAGACCCCTTGATTACAGTCTCCCCCCCCGTGGTTGTCTATACGGGCCGGGACCTGACCCATGAGGAGGAGATTGAGCTGAGAAAGTATTCTGAATCCATCATCATCAAGAGCGTGCGTTCCGATGAGAGACTCCTGGATGAAACCTCATTGTTCCTGCACCGGATGATTGACAAGATGCCGGAAGAAAAGAAGAAAATGATCACCACCCTCCATGACCCGGACCGGGCCCTTCAGGACAGAACCATCCTGATTGTTGATGATGATATGCGAAATGTTTTTGCCCTGTCAAAGGTGCTGCAGAACCGGGGAGCTAAAACACTGAAGGCGGAAAACGGTATGAAGGCCCTGGAGATGCTGGAGCAAACGAGTGATGTGGACCTGGTACTCATGGATATCATGATGCCCGTGATGGACGGCTATGAAACCATGAAAAAGATCCGTGCAAAGAGCCGGTTCAATAAACTGCCCATTATTGCGCTGACGGCCAAGGCCATGCAGCGGGACAAGGAAGACTGCATTGCAGCCGGGGCCAATGACTACCTTGCAAAACCCGTGGAGATTGACCGACTCCTGTCCATGATGCGGGTCTGGCTGTATTGATAACTTCTATTGATTGGATTTGTATTTTATGAAATCAGGTGATATTGAAACTATTGAGATCAGGCTTCTTCTGGACACCATCTTCCTGCGCTATGGGTATGATTTCCGGGGGTATGCAAAAGCATCCATCCGCCGGCGGATACTCCAGTTCATGAAAATGTCCGGGACGGCTTGCATTTCTGATATGATTCCCCGACTGATCCACGATGAATCCTATTTTGAAAAAATGGTCATGGAATTTTCCATCACCGTGACGGAGATGTTCAGGGACCCCTCACTGTTTCTGACCCTTAGGCAGAAGGTTCTGCCCCTTTTAAAAAGCCATCCCTTTATCAAGGTCTGGCACGCAGGATGTGCAACAGGAGAGGAGGCCTATTCCCTGGCCATCCTGATCCATGAGGAGGCTCTGGACAAAAGGACCACCTTTTTTGCCACGGATTTTAATGATAATGCCCTTAAAAAAGCAAAAGCAGGTATCCTTGAACTGGAGTGCGCAAGGCAGTACAGCCAGAACTACCAACTGTCCGGCGGAAAAGGCTCTTTTTCAGATTATTACCATGCCCGATATGGAGCCCTGGCAATCAAGCGGGGGTTAAAGAAAAAAATAACCTTTGCCAACCACAACCTGGTAACGGACCAGGTCTTTAGCGAGACACACCTTATTTTATGCCGCAATGTAATGATCTATTTTGATAAGGCATTACAGGAAAGAGTTATCCGCCTCTTTTATGAAAGCCTGGTTCATGGGGGATTTTTATGCCTTGGAATGAAGGAAAGCCTATTGTTCTCAGAGTATCAGGACAAATTCCGGGTAATTGACCAGAAAAATAAAATTTTCCAGAAAAAAGCCTGATGAAGACAAATAAATACAAAGCCATTGTGATAGGAGGATCTGCAGGCTCCATGGAGGTACTTTTAAAATTTTTTCATGTTCTACCAAAAACATTCAGAGTACCGATCATTATTGCCTGCCATCTTCACCCCCTTGACAACGGGGGTCTGGTTGAGTTTTTCAGGCTCCAGACAAACCTCAGGGTTAAAGAGGCAGAAGATAAGGAGCAGATACGATCCGGATACATCTATTTTTCACCGGCCAATTATCATCTTTTAATTGAACAGGATAACACCTTTTCTTTGTCCGTTGACCCAAAAGTCAATTATGCCAGGCCATCAATTGATGTGTTGTTTGAAAGTGCGGCAGTGGCATGGGCGGATGAACTCATCGGGATTATTCTGACGGGTGCAAACAGTGATGGAACGGCCGGAATCTGCGCCATCAAGCTCAATCAAGGTCTTACCATTGCCCAGGACCCGTCAGATTCTGCTTATCCTGTCATGCCCCAGGCCGCCATTGATACGGGAAAAATTGATATCATTCTTTGTGTTGACGAACTTGACATGGTTTTGCAATACATTGGTTTAGACATAAAAACAAAAGGGAGCCACAATGCCGGCTGACAGCGGAAAGAGGCGGTTTAAATCATAGCCTTTAAAGCCACAACCTCCAGATAATCGGCAGCATATTCAGCCTTGTCCGTCAGTGTGACAATATGCTCAATACAAATTTTTAAATGCAACTTATGGCTGTACCTTAAGTCAGAAGAAAATATTTTCTTTGTCAGATCCCAGTCCAGACTGTCTACTTTTGATTCAATAAGCCCGACATCTTTTGCATGGTGACGGGAAACTTCAACCGGACACAATCCTTTTAAATAACAAAGCAGTGCCTCTCTAAGTGGTTCGATAACACTTGTGGAAACCGTTATGATTTTTAAAAAATCCTTTTTAAGTAATTCAGGAATTACGGGACGTTGATTCAAGAATGCATCGCAGCACTTTTCCGCTGCATTTGCCACCATGTCAAGACTCTCCACCAGTTTGTAGACATCTTCTCTGAGCAAAGGCATATAGGCTCCCCCATACAGTCTGTCCCTCACCTGATGCCGTATAAGATCGGCATGGGATTCCAGGTTATCCACCTGGCGGGCAAGTTTCTTGGCAGTTGCGATATCTCCACCAAGATAAGCCTTAAGAGTACTCAGTGAAGTTACGACGCACTCTTTTACTTTATCTGCATGTTTTTCAATAAGCTCAATGACTTCTTTTTCTTTTTTAAAAAGGATCATTCTTCCCCCATTAAAACATATTATAGTCTTTCTATGTTTAGTTTATCAAACTTCATATTACAAAGGTTTTTAAAAATTTATACAATAAAAATGCTGTTACTGCTGCCAGAGTCGGCGTTAATACCCATCCTATAAGGATAGTCAATATCGTTTTTTTACTGATTGATTTGGCGCCTTTTACAAGACCTACCCCCACAACCGCCCCCACAATAGCAGAAGAAGTAGACACGGGGATACCCATGAGTGAAAACATGTGCATACCAAAAGCTGAAGATACCTGTGCAATAAAAGCCCCGGGTATATCAAGAGGAGTTATCCCTTTACCCACTGTGTCAGCAACTTTTTTACCATAGGTTATTGCACCGATGGCAATGGAAATACCGCCTATGGCAAGTAGTATTTGTGGGTTGACAACCCCGAGGTTGGCAATAGGGCCAACGGCATTTCCTGCATTATTAGCCCCCATGGAATAAGAAAGATAACATGCCGACAGGATTGAAAGAAGGCCCAGGCCATTTTGAACCAGCAGGGTTCCCATTCTCAAGTTCCTGATCAATAAGGTTAAAAGGAAATAGAGTCCATAGGAAAGTCCCAATACCAGTATGGGACACAAAACCCAGCTTTCTGCAATAATGATAAGTTTTGAATATTGAATCTGGGCACCTGTTGCAAGGCCGATCCCTAATACTCCTCCCACAATGGCCTGGGATGTTGAAGTCGGGATACTGAAAAAAGTGGCCAAAGTAACAAAAACACCGGAACATAATAATGCTACAAATATGGCCAGATAATCAAGGGGCTGGTTTATGATACCTTTGCCCACGGTCTTCATAACATGGTCGCCATCGATCAATGCACCTAAAATAACAAATACTGAAACCAGAAGCACAGCACGTTTATAGGATATCAGACCGCACCCCACAGTTGTACCGACACAATTTGCAGTGTCATTGGCTCCTATGTTCCAGCCTACATAAGCCCCGGCTCCCAGCAAAATCAAAAGAATCATTTCATCAACTTACTCCCCTGTTTGATTGTGATTCGAAGATAAGATTAGAACCTATATAAACCATAAGTCAAACCAATTAATATTATGGTTATTATTACTTTTGGTTATTATTTTATCATTAAAGCTATATTTATTGAGTAGGTCCTTAGCATGACCTGATTTTATCTGGTGTGAAGGGTATTAACTTGAGTCTTTGAAAACCAGACTATGGACTTCAATAAGGCTTTCAGGATCGTAAGATATTTTAGCCTGTCTCAGTCCCTTGATTCCAAGGTCCTGTTCCCTGTTCAGGTATCGGCATTTTTCCCTTAGATATTTTGATGTTTCGTGATTTATGACCTGTGCTGCACCTTTAAACTGATGACAGGATTTTTCATAATGAATATCATAGGTATCATGGTTCAGAGGGCTGAAAATGGAAAAAGCCACCAGATCATTTCCTATAATTAAAGCCATGCCTTCAAGACCGATCTTTTCAAAATCATTCAATGCTTTTATTAAGGCCATTTGTTCATTTTCAATACCTTTTAAAAATCTTTCATGGCCGTTGAATATTTCATCGGCAAGTGTTTTTGCCTTTTTTATAAGTTCACCTGATAACATCCTGACCGCGGAATTAGTGTATTTCCTGTGAAATTGTGAAATAAGGTTTTTCTTTTTATGAAGTCTTGTACCCTTGAGTTCACAAAGAGCCTCTACAGAATATAGATATTCAGCAAAATCCCTTTGATCAACAATGGTATAAAATTGTTCAATTTCAGGATATTTTTCAAGATATTGTGGAGATACAACACCGATATCGGTTCCCAGGCCGTTTTCTCTCATATCCTGGGAAAAAAGAAAAAGCTTTTTTGGTGTCATTTCTTTTCCCAGGGGCATAAAAAAATGTCTATTCACATTATCATAAATCACAAGCCTTTGTTTATAGATTTTCCAGGTTGTATTATAGGCGTCCTGCCAGCTGTAAATATTTGCAAAACTATACTCGCATGATTGGGGTTGAAACTTATCAATATAGCTTTGAATAATCTTTCTATCACTCACTTCAATTGATTTAAAATTAAAAAATTTTAATTCTTCATCACTCTCTGGTACTTTGCTAAATACGCACATTCAATCAATCCTTAATATTTTAGCGGACAACGTAATTTCATTTAATCTGCACTGTCTCTAATGATAGAAACAAATACTGATTAGTCAAGTCGCACAGGCCTTAATCTTATTTTTAGTTTTGATAATCTTACAGTAATTACAATTTAAGTTGCTTGATCAGGATGTATTAAATGATGATGCAAAGGTGAGCGGGATTAAAGATCCTCTCCATTATTGAAAAATATCTGCTGCCGCCTGTTCCCCTCTGTGCTACGTGATATGGAATTCCAGGCGCAACTTCTCTTGTCTTGCATGCCATGGTTATAATGGATGAAATGACCTGAGCTTTATCAATAATTAAGTAAGATACCACCGTAATAGCTATCCTCTTTTGGGTATGGCATGAACCGTTCTGGGCACGGTAAACTTTATATTATCACCGCACCTGAATTTAATGGAGTCCTTGGGATTATATTGATCAATAAGGATTTCGCGATCCCCGCATTTTATGGTGTATTTGACAAGGTTCCCTGCATACATGGAGTGCTGGATCTTTCCTTTGAGCATATTAGGCATATCCTCTGCATCTGAAGGAAAGAGTGTAACTGTTTCAGGCCGGATCACCAGGAAAACGTCATCCCCCTTATCAAAATTTTTTTCATTGATTTTGTTTAAGGAGATATCGCCATATTCTGTGGACACAAGAAAAAGCCCGGAAGAATCCTGATCAAAACTTTCAATTTTACCCTCAAGAAAATTTACATACCCTACAAACTCGGCGATGAAGCGGTTATCCGGGGTTTCGTAAATATCGCTGGGACTGCCGATCTGCTGAATGATCCCGTCATTGAGAACCAGGAGCCTGTCTGAAATACTCATGGCCTCATACTGGTCATGGGTGACAAATATCGTGGTGATACGGATGCGTTCCTGGATATTTCTAATCTCGTCGCGCATGACAACCCTTAAGTTGGCATCTAAATTTGACAAAGGTTCGTCAAGGAGAAGTACTTTGGGCTCCAGGGCCAGAGATCGTGCCAGGGCCACCCGCTGCTGCTGTCCGCCGCTGATCCGCTCAATGGTTCGATCTCCCAGGCCTTCCAGATGAACCAGGGCCAGAAGTTCATCCACCCGGTCATCAATTTTTTTCTGGGGCATTTTTTTGAGTTTCAATCCAAAACCAATATTTTTTCTCACATTCATGTGGGGAAACAGAGCATAACTCTGGAAAACCATTTTGGTATCCCGCATGTTCGGGGGAAGATCAGCAATATCTTCACCGTCCAGAATAATTTTACCGGATGTTATGGGCGTGAAACCTCCGATGATTCTCAAAAGAGTTGTTTTACCGCACCCGCTGGGTCCGACAAAGGTTAATAATTCCCCTTTGGAAATAGAAGCTGATATTCCTTTTAATACATCAACATCTCCAAAACTCTTATGAACATCCACAAGTTCCAGCATTGGTGTTTCTGTGTTACCCATTTATTTATGCTCCTTATTATTTTTCAATTACATCCAGTCCGGTTTTTTTCGCAAGCAGTTTTAAAGATGCAAAACAGATAACAACTATTAACATCATTTTAACTGTTGCAGCTGATGCCAGCCCAAGTTCCCCTAACTGAGCCGTGAGATATATATAAACAGCGGCCAGGTCAAACCCTGGAGTTACGAGGAATATAACAGAACTCAATGACATCATGGTTGTCATAAAAGTATATATGAATCCGGCGATAAAGGCTGAAAACATTATGGGAAGAATCACCTTGAAAAAGATGGTGATAAAGTCTGCGCCCAGATCAGCAGATGCTTCTTCAATTTCAATACTGATTTGGTGCAGCTTGCTGATTCCGGCTTCCACCCCTACTGCAAGAAATCTAAAGGCACAGTTTAATATTAAAATCCATATGGTACCTGCCAGAAGAAAAGGCGGTCGGTTAAAGGCCATGATATATCCAACACCAATCACTGTTCCGGGAAGTGCAAACCCGGATAATGCCATCATCTCCATGACTTTTCTACCCTTAAACTTGCCCCGCATGATGACATAGGCCAGAAGCGTTCCAACAATGGCACCAAAAAGACCGGCCAGAAGAGATAATTTAACACTGTTGAAAATCGCAGTATTGGACTGCATGTTCAGCATATGATCTATAACAAAGGTATTGTCAACGCCGACGATTTTTACAAAAGCGCCCATAACAATCACGGCAAAGCTTAACAGCACCATGATGGCCACGGGAATAACAATCGCTAAAAGGGAATACTTGATCAGGGGTGTCATGTCTTTGGGATCAACGGCTGTGGGCTTACCCACGATAGTTGTATATCCTTTCCCTTTCAGCATATAATTATGGATAACAAAAATAATAAGGCAGGGCACCATCAATACCACTGAGAGGACGGATGCCATGTTAAAGTCTCCTTCTCCTGTGATCATCAGATAGGTATCAGGGGCCAGAAAAGGAATTCTGCCACCCAGGATAGCAGGATTACCAAACTCTGCAATGGTCATTACAAAAACCAGGAGAGCCGCTTTGAGCACACCCGGTGCTGCAAGTGGAATTGTGATGGCACGCATAATGGTAAATTCAGAAGCACCCATATCCGAGGCACTTTCTTCAAGGGAAGGGTTTTGGGAATTTAACACATTTTCTATCATCATATAAGATAAGGGGAGAAACGCCAGGCATTGCGCCACTATAACACCGGTCCAGCTGTAAATATTAAAATTCAGGTCAAAAAAATTAGTAACCATCCCGTTTCTCCCAAAAAGGGTGATCAAAGAAATAGAAAATATGTAAGGCGGTGCGCAAAGGGGCATGAGCGCACAAACCTTTAAAGGTTTTCGCAGCCAATTCGGCCCCTTTGTCGTCATATAAGCGAAACAAAAACCAACAACCACAAGAATGACCATGGCTGAAAGTCCTAAAATCATGGTATTTAAAAATGACCAATAATAAAAATTGTAGGAAAAAAATTCCTGGTAAAAGCCTAATGTAAAACCGTCATCTCCCCACAGACTTTTTATAAAAACCATGACTATGGGGAAGGCCAGGAAAATGGCAAGAAGCGCAAACAGACCACCTGCAAACATATTTATTAGATGAGAATTGACAAATATCCTTATTTTGTACAAGAGGCTTCGTTGATCATTGCCTGCAACTGCTTCTGCCATCACCTGATTCCTTCTTTTAATTATTTGAATTAGACTGCACAAGGACCTAAAAAAATTATTCCTGTGCTGCAGCCTTTTTCTCTTTTTCATCACCCACCTTTCTTGCCTTGGCAGTCTCTTTCATGAGAAACTTGCTTTTCCACTGCTTAACGACTTTACGTTTGTTCTTAACGGCCCATGCATGATCAAGCTTGATAAACTTTGGTTGAACTTCCCCGTAAAGAGCACTGACAGAACCTGCGCGTGGTGGAATATATCCCATGGAACCCAGGAAATGGCTGATTTCTTCAGACCCAAGATAATCCATGACCTTTTTAGCAAGAGCCAGTTTTTTGGTTCCCTTTAAGATCGTGCAATAATTGCCTTCATAACCAATTCCTTCTACAGGAACAGACCATTTCAGAGGGTATCCATCCTTCATGCGTTTCAATACATTCTCGTCTGCACCCAGGCCCAGAAGATATTCACCGCGGCCTACTAGATCAGTTGGTGCATTACCGCTTTTTGTATAGAATGCAACATTTTCATTGAGCTTGGTAAGATATTCCCAGCCTGCCTTTTCCCCATAGAGCTGTAAAAAAGAATAGTTGATCATAAAAGCTGTTCCAGATGTTCTGGGAGAGGGGATAACGATCTGGCCTTTCCATTTTGGGTCCAGAAGATCTTGATAACTCTTGGGCATTTCATAGCCCTTTTCCGCAAGCTTCTTTGTATTGCCTAAAAGAAGAAATGAAAATGTTCCAAGGGCATAGTATGTGCCGTCTTTTGATTTAAAAGCATCGTCAATACCATCCCATCCCGGCGAATGATAGGCTTCATAATATCCTTTTTTTGCACCGTTTATTGCTTCAGACGCACCAAAGGATAATACCATGTCTGCATTAAACCTTGGGGATTCAGTTTTCAGTCTGGCCCAGATCTCACCCCAGGACAGGGTAATATTTTTTACCTCAATACCCAGTTTATCTTGAATTTGTTTTGCAAGTGCCTCATTGACTTCTCTTGAAAATCCCATATAGGCACTTATGGAATCTGAGGCCCAGACATTGGTGATCGGGCTTGTAAAGGTTATTAATGCTGCCATTAGAACAGTGAAAAAAATTTTGTATTTCATAATAATTTCTCCTTTCTAAAAAACCATTGATTTCCCTGGAGGGTTTAGGGTCCACTCAAAAATTAATTACCAATTTTTTTAAGTTGAGTCGCCTGTCCGGCAAGGCTTGAAAACTAAGGCATATCAAGTATATGTCGTGTTTTCACAACGCTGCCGGACAGGATGAATCGGCTTCAAAAATGTAAAGTTATTTTTGAGTGGACCCTTAAGACCAGGCCATGAGTAACTTCTTTTAAAAATGAATTTTTTTGGTGTACACCTCCTTTGATCTGAAATTTTTTATTATGCTGCTGAAGTATAACAATTACAGAATCTAAACTATTATTTCAACCACTTATTTCATCGTTGTTTTGTTATCTGGAAATAAGAATAAGGTCAACACAAATTATAAGTCAAACTAATTAATATTATGGTTATCATTACTTTTAGTTATTATTTTTTCTTTTAACAAGGTGCATCCATATGGGCACATATAACCTGATATTATTTAAGACATAATAATTATTACTTTGACTTTACCAGGCTCATAGGTCAAACATGAAATTTAATTTATATTTTTGATTCGACCTTTTTTTAGTGCCTGGCCAAAAACATGAAAATTTTTGGAACGAAAGCTTTACTTCAAACACAGGTCAAGGCAGCGATACTTTTATTCAAAAAGAACCGGCACAAACCTTGATATACAGATCAGGAGGTCATAATGGTAAAATTACACAAGTCGGAAGGTGATATCAATCTTTCTTTGGCCAGGGAAAAATGGCAGAAAGAAAACCTTGATGATGCGACTGTATCACTTTTGGAAGAAGATTCCCGCTATTTTTTAAAGCAGTCTCTTTCCACCCCCTGTCTGAATGCCATGAAAACCTGCGACGGTATTTACATTGAGGATTCACAAGGCCGCAGATACATGGATTTTCATGGCAACAATGTCCACCAGGTCGGCTTTGCCAACCCAGAAGTGATTGAAGCTGTAAAAAACCAGCTGGATGAACTGTCTTTTTGCACCCGCCGTTATACAAACCGGGTGGCCGTGGATCTGGCTAAAAAACTAATACAGATTGCCCCGGATAATTTTGATAAGCTTCTTTTATGCCCGGGAGGTACAGGTGCCATTGGAATGGCCTTAAAACTTGCCCGTGTTGCAACGGGCCGGCATAAAACCATTTCCATGTGGGACAGCTTCCACGGAGCATCACTGGATGCCATATCCATTGGTGGTGAGGCCATATTCCGCCAGGACATGGGTCCCATGATGCCTGGAACGGAACACGCGCCTCCCCCTGATGAATACCGGTGTATATTTGGCTGTGCCGATAGAGGGGGGTGTGATATGACTTGTGCAAAGTATGTTGAATATATGCTGGAGAAAGAAGGGGATGTTGCTGCAGTTATAGCAGAACCCATCCGCAGCACCCCCTATATACCAAAACCTGAATACTGGCAGATCATAAGAAAAGCCTGTGATAAACACGGGGCTCTGCTTATTTTTGATGAGGTTCCACATTGTCTGGGGCGGACAGGCAAAATGTTCACCTTTGAAAATTTCAATGTTGAGCCGGATATGGTTGTCATCGGCAAAGGTCTTGGTGGAGGTATTTTCCCTCTGGCAGCCCTTGTTGTGCGCAAAGGCCTGGATCTTGCCGAAACCCTTGCTCTGGGCCATTATACCCATGAAAAAAGCCCCATAGGATGTGCTGCAGCCCTTGCCACCATCAATTATATTGAAAAAAATAAACTTGCCGAAAATGCCAGAACCATAGGCTATTATGCATTGTCTCAACTTAAAAAAATGCAGGAACGCCATCCCTTGATCGGGGATGTACGGGGCCTTGGACTTTTTTTAGGGGTTGAGCTTGTAAAGGACCAAATCACAAAAGAACGGGCAATCGATGAAGCGGAAGCTGTTATGTATGCAGCACTTTCCAGGGGATTGAGCTTCAAGATCACCATGGGAAATATTCTTACCCTGACTCCCGCGCTTATCATAACCCGGGAACAGATGGATACTGCCCTTGATATCATTGAAGAATCCATTGCTGAAATTGAACTTAAAATTACTCAATAACAGGTGACTATACTACATATAAGCAGTACTATTTCAGGCCTTAATATTTATGCAACTTTATTTACTTAGGATCGCAAATGAAATCTCAGAATATGATTAACGCAGGCCGTTTTGTAAGTGAGCAGGGAGATGTGAATACAAGTCAAAACCGGGAAAAATACTGGGAAAAGAATTTGTCCAAAGCTGCTAAATCCATTTGCACAAGGGACGATAAATATTTTTTGCACCAGAATTTGTCCACTCCTGTGATGAATGTTTTATCAAAGGCCCATGGCATATATATTGAAGACATGGAGGGCAAAAAATATATGGACATGCATGGCAATGGAGTCCATAACGCCGGATTTAACAACCCCCAGATTATCCAGGCATTAAAGGATCAACTGGATACCCAGATGACCTTCTGCCCCAGGCGGTATACTAATTCCAAAGCCGTTGATCTTGCCGAAAAACTTGCCGATATTACTCCTGGAGACCTTTGTAAATCTCTTTTTTGTCCCGGAGGCTCAGAGGCTATTGAAATGGCCATCACCCTGGCAAAGCAGGTAACGGGCTGCTTTAAAACAATCTCCTTCTGGGATTCTTTTCACGGGGCAGGATTTGCCGCGGCCAGCGTGGGAGGTGAAGAGCTTTTCAAAGGGGGGATGGGACCTATGATGCCCGGTGCCATGCATGTGGAGTTTCCCAATTACTATCGCAATCCATGGGGGTTTGACAACAGGGATGAAGTGGACAATGAATACCTGCGCCAGATCAAAACAATCCTGGAACGAGAGCCCGGCGTGGCTGCAATCATTGGCGAGCCTATTTCAGCAACTCCCGTTGTTCCAAGCCAGAATTACTGGGAAGGGGTAAAAGTACTATGCGAAAAATATGGTGCCCTGATTATATTTGATGAAGTCATCGAAGGATTTGGCAGAACCGGTAAAATGTTTGCCAGCGAGCATTTTATAACACCGGATGTCCTGGTTTTAGGAAAATCCATGGGTGGCGGACTTCTGCCTTTTGCAGGCATTGTAACCAAAGACCGCTACGATAACCTGGAGAACCGTTCCATCGGCCATTATACCCATGAAAAAAATGCCCTTTGCTCGGCTGCGGCATTAGCTGAAATTGAGTACATTGAAAAAAACAATCTAAAGGAAAATTCTGCAAAGGTCGGCTCTCATGCCCTGTCCCGCTTAGATGAGCTCAAACAAAAACATCCTCTTATCGGTAATATTGCAGGTGTAGGGCTTCATATAGGAATTGATCTTGTCAAGGATCCCAAAACAAAAGAAAGAGCTGTGGAAGAAGCCGACTGCATCATGTATAAGGCCATGGAAAAAGGGCTTGCATTTAAAACTATTGAAGGCAATATCATCACCTTAAGACCTTCCCTCACCATAAGCATGGAAGAAATGGACCAGGTTGTGGATATCCTGGATGAAACCATCGGCGAGGTTGAAAAAGGCCAATTTTATTAAGTATTTCTCGATATGGGCGGTTTCTCCATGGAAGATATAGGGATCAGGGTCTGGGTTTTGGTCACATCCTGGACCTGGCGGACTTTTTTATGAACAAACTGGCCGATAATTTCTGCATCGGAAGACAATAGATCGCGTTTCATCATCATCTTTGCAATCAGATCAAATACACCGTGTACAAAATGGACCTCCCGGATCGCTTCCAGTTTGTGGAGCCGTTTCATTACTTCGTGTTCTTTTCCGGCTTTTACTTCTATAAGTATAAAAGCCGATATCCAGTGTTTCATTTCCGGCAGTTCAATGTCCTTTAAATGTTGCATTTTTAATCTGAACTCCTCCATGTGTTTTGGAATCAATTGGTCAATTCCAATGCCGTATTCACGTTCTTTACCTTTTTCCCACTGATGATTTGAGATGTACGCATACAGGTCTGAATTGGTCCTCTCAGGAAAATGACGATTCAAGCGGCTGTTCTTGATAATGGCTGCCAGAGGTATATATATTGTTTTATACCAGTCAATGGCAGCTGTAAAATAATCCATCTGACCTTTAACTTCAGCATCACTGGTTTTCATTAAAAAACCATGGTGTTCATCAATTTGTTTTAATAGATAATTATACTGGCCCACTTCTGTTAACTGGATTGTATCCGACAATTGTGTTTTAGCAAGAAAGGCTGCTTTTTCTCTGTAAATAATGTTTTCCAGGGTATTTTTAGAGGGAAGAAATTCCGTAATCTTGGCATCAATAAATTCATAACCCAGTCTTTTGGCAGCAGAAACCCTGTGATTCCCATCAAGAACATAGTATTCATTTTTAATCTGGTACAGGGTGATGGGAGGAAGTATAATTTTCTTTTTAAATGCTTCTTTAACCCGTTCAAATCTTGCCGAAGGTCGATCTTTCTTTAAACGGAACTGCCGGTTAAAATCCTTATACCGCCCCACACTGCCTACAATTTTATCAAGGGGAATTGCCCGAATACCGAGATGTCTTTCATCCCAGGCTTCTTCCTTATGCTGATTGTCGGCAAAATTTTTAATAACGCTGTCATCACCGTCATCTTCCCGGCTAAATAATTGTTTTAAAAATTTTATCATTTTATATAGTCAAACACATGGTAACCAAATGTATTGATGACACCTGTTTTATCAATTATTGTTTTGCGTTCTTTTTGATTTTTAAAACTTTTGTGGATATGACCATGCAAAAAATAGTCGGGAGAATATCTGTTGATAAGGCTCCTGAAGCACTTAAACCCTTTATGACAGATATCCTGTCCGTCATGGATATTTCTTGGCGGTGCATGGGAAATAACGATATCAATCCCTTTGTACCACCATATTTTCAATCTTATTTTCAAAACCATCCTTGCCATCTGCTTTTCCGTATATTGAAACTTCCCCCCGTTGTACCAGCGGGACCCCTCCAGACCCATTATCTTTACGCCCTTATATACTATTATCCTGCCATGCAGGTCAACACACCCCTGGGGTGGTTTTAATTCATACAACCCGTCATGATTTCCCCTTATATAAAACAAAGGCACATTGAATATAGTTACAAGATAGGTCAGGTATTCAGCTGGAAGATCACCACAGGACAAGATAAGATCTATACGGGGGAGGCACTTATTGCTGTCGGGTTTATAGAGAATGGGCTCAACTTGATCAGAAACGGATAAAATTCTCATTGCCTTATTTTGTCCTCACAATCAGGAAGTTGAATAAATACAATTAGACTGATTTTGCCTAAGCCTGTTCAAACACTCCGGGATCGGGTATTCTTTGCCTGTGATGGAGTCCGGCGTTTCACTGCCGCATTTTATGACAACCTGGCGCTTTTTCATTGTGGCACTCCTATCATGCCGCAACCTTCAGGGTCGTTTTTCTGGAATGAGGCCGCAGATATTATTGATTATTTTCTATAATTTTTAACCATTTCACTGTTGCCATATATATATTCTCCCATCCAGTCGTGACTCCAATGCACATGAGAAAAACCTGCATCAGCTATATTTTTCAATTGTTCTTCAATGGCTTCTATAGTAGAAATATCATTTTTATAATTTGTATTAATGGCTGTCATGCTGAATGGCTCTTCTAAAATTTTTAATAGGTTCCATATTTATGGACTGCATCCACGGCAGCCTTTATGTTTTCTTTAGGGGTACCCGGCTCAATATTGCACAGGTAAAACCAGAGGCGGCCATTTTCTCCGCCTACCTTAACATAGTGTTTCACCCTGTTGAAAATTTCTTCGGGCTCAGCCGTTCTTAAGAAAACCGCTCCCACACCCAGCAGCAAAGGAATATCATGCTTTTTTGCATAGGCTTTGTAAAACTGCGGGCCCAGGGCTTCAACATCAGGGTCCTGGCCTTCAACAAACAAAGGGTTGACCCGTAAACGGATATCCATTACCTGTTCAGGATTTTTTGCATATCGCTCCCCTGTCCAATTGGGCACACACACCCTTTTTCCACATACATAACGCAGCTTTTCAACATAGGGCGCAATAAACTCATCCATCAGCTTTATATTGACGATGGGAAGGGATGCCAGAGCGTCCGCACCTACAATTGAAGGTGTCTGGGGAAATTTGGATTTCAGATACTCAATCCATGGAATGAGAACTTCTTGTGTAACCCTTGTCATGAGTTCATGGGCAAATTTCGGGTTCAGGCACATGTCCATTATAAGGGTCTCAATTCCCCTTATGTTGGCCGCAAGGCTGAAGGGAGCGCAGAACGCCAGGCTTGTCCTGACCCCCACAAGGTTTTCAAAAACCTTATACGCATCAACAACAAATGAACATCTGCCAGCCTTGTCAAAATCAGGGGTGACAATTTTTCTAATGTCACTCTCCTCCCGGATCAAGGGATGGGCTCGATCAATATCCGGCATGATATCATCATTGAATCTGATTTTCTGACCAATGGCTTCAGCTTCAATATTGTAAGTGTCAACATCCATTGAAGGAATATCGATATTGTATTTTTCACAGGTTGTGAATATACCTTCATTGAGCAGGACGGGATCATGAAACACGTCCCTGGCGCTTTTTTTCATCTCGCCTGGAATCAGTTCGCACAATTGCGCATATATGGGAACCCTCTTAGGAACCCCATGAGTTGCCTCTTCAACCCATTTAAACGCTTCCTGAAACTTGAAATATTTTGGTTCAAGATCCATAGTTGTCACATTTTATCCTATTTAGTGTTTGAACGGCTCGTAGAGGAGCAAAGCTCACAAATCCACCCATCTGCTGCGTTGCTGCAAAACTCTGCCTAGTTTCCCGCCACATCGGCCTCAAATTCCTCCAACAGGTCTTTAATGGTTTTTTTTGCTCCAGGCCGAAGTCCGACAGGTTTATGATTCTCTATAATCTGCCTTGCTTTTTCATAGGCCATCTCAGTAAGATTTTTACCATTGGAGGATTGCAGCCATTGCGCCCGGGTTTTTCTGTCAAATACCACGGCCTGGGACTGGCTTCTTGTATGTTGAAATGTATGATCATGGGTAAGATAACTTCCACCCGGGCCTATCTCATCTATGAGATTCAAGGCCATGGATTCCTGGTCAACCTTTACTCCGCTGATCAATTTATGGATATTTGTGATACATTCATGGTCCATGATAAGTTTGGCATAATCAAAGGTCAAACCCGTTTCCAGGCCTCCTGCACCAAACACCATATTAGCTCCGGACAGGGCAATCGGCAATACGTTAAAGCAAAATTCGTAGCCTGCCTGGGCATCGGGAGCTTTGGAGTCACTGACACCGGCACCTATTCTGCAGGGAATACCATAATATTGCGCCATTTTTGCAATGGCTGTTCCCACCATACTCCATTCAGGAGCCCCCACAGACGTCAGTCCTGTTTTCAAATCCATGATAGTGCTGCATGAACCAAAGGTAACACAGGATCCTTTTTTAACTGCCTGGGCTAGAACCAGTCCTGCAAGATGTTCGGCAATGGTCTGAACAATGGTGCCTGCAAGGGTTACAGGGCCTGTCCCGCCGGAAAGAGCCATGGCCATGATATCCACATTTATTCCGGCTTCCAGGGCCGCAATAAGGGTTTCGCAGCATTGAGTCGCCAGGGTCAGAGGACTTGTAACACAGCATGAACAGGTGCATATGGGCCTTTCACGTAATTGATCCATTCCCCCCATGGCAGCTGCGGCCATCTTTACTATGGTTTCTACACTTTTTTTATCCACCATTCCGATGGTAATATGTTTGCTGTTATGTGTAATTAAAGATTCAAAATTATGTACGGCCTGGGATGCTGCCTTTTTATCTCCGGGGCAAACCGTTCGTTGGCACCAGGCAAGTCCGTCCAGAGCATCCACAAGGCGATAAACATTGTTACAATCCTCCTTGATTGTATTGCGGTATTGTCTGGTTTTAAGATCAATAAGATTTACCTGCTCACCAAATGTACTAAATCCCACATGGCCTTTTTCCATATAAAAATCTTTTGCAGGATCACGGGCATAATAGGTCACACTTTTTGCAACACTTGAAAGGCTGTCTGTAACCATCCATTCTGGAATTTTGACCAGCCAGTTTGATCCTTTCTTTACCACAAGGGCTCCTGCGCTGCCAAAACGTTCCGCTGCTTCTTCCATTTCCACAAGCACACCCGTATGTTTTAAAATGTGGCAGGCCCCGCGGTGTATTGTCTCAAGCTCATCTTTAGAAAAAGCATGTAATCCCATTCCAATAGATGTGGTTAATCCATTTCTGTTCATCGCTTTTTTTCGCCTCGCACCTGTTAAATGATTATCATAAGGGGGGTCAGGCTTGCGTAGTTGCGTTTTTGAGCAATAAACGCAACTACGCAAGCCTGACCCCAATACTATCTGCGGATTGCTTTGCCTTTGGGATCGTATAAAACATCAGGTGCAATTTTTGCCCCTATCATCTCTCCAAATACCTCCACCATAAGGCCTGTTTCATTTTCATCAAACCCTTTTGGCAGGTATGCAAAACCAATATTCTTTTTAATCGTATGCCCGTATCCCGTGCTTCGCAGGCGTGAAATGGTTTTTCCGTTCAGGGTCACAGCCTCGCCCCCGTATAGTGTCAGATATTCTTCTTCACCTATGGTAAGGGTGTAAAGCTGCTGTTTTATCCCTTGATCCTGAAGTGCAGCAAGAGCATTTTTACCGATAAAATCACCCTTCTGATTCATTTTGACACAATGATCAAGTCCTGCTTCAAAAGGGTTTTCCAGAGAAGTGATATCACTGGTTAATGCCAGAAACCCTTTTTCCAGCCTCAGGGAATCGATGGCCTTGAATCCACATGGCCTTATCCCGAAATCCTGACCTGCCGCCCATAGTTGATCCCATACAAAAATGGATTTATCTTTTGGAATATATAATTCCCAGCCCAGCTCACCAACATAGGTTACACGCTGTGCAAAGGCTTGTATTGAACCTGCTTCTATGTTTTTAGCAGTCATATACGAAAAAGATTTATGGGATATGTCTGATCCTGTGATTTTCTGCAATACATCCCGGGCATTAGGCCCCCAAAGGCCTATTACGGCATAGTCTTCTGTCACATCTTTGATTTCAACACTCAGGTCATCATCCTTTTGATGCAAACGGATCCATCCCAGATCGGAATCAATCAGGGCTGAGCCTGTAATAATGCGAAAGTATTGAGTATCCAGGCGGGTTATCATGATATCTGCTACAATACCACCCTGGTCATTGAGAAATTGAGTATAGGTCACAGAGCCTTTTGGACGGTCCAGATCGTTATCCGTAAGCCGCTGGATTAAGGGCAATGCCCCTGGCCCTTTAAGTTCAATTTTTCCAAAAGCACTCATGTCAAAAAGCCCGACTTTATTTCGTACTGCTTCTGACTCTGCTGCAATGGTTTCAAAAAAATCAGGTTTTACCCAGCCGCCCCATTCCCGCTGATCCTCACCAGCCTTTCGCCAGGATTTTTTAGGATCAAAATAATTGGGCCGTTCCCAACCATTTTTTGTTCCAAAAACCACACCTAAATCCTGAAGCCTGTGATGGAAAGGACTTGTTCTAATTGGTCGCATGGAAACATTTTCATCATGGGGATACTTTGTTCGATAATAATACCTGTAAACTTCTTTGGCACATTCGGCAGCATATAGCGCTTGATTGTGATGCCGGCTGAAACGCCAGGCACGATAAGCAAATACATCCCATTCCGTCTTACCCTGGGTGATCCATTCTGCAATAGTTTTACCTATACCCCCGCCCCCGCCGAAACCCTGCATATTGGAAACAGCTGCCATCCAGAACCCTTTCAGACCGGGCCAGGGTCCAAGCAAGGGCCCTCCATCCGGTGTAAATGCATCCGGGTGAGCAACCAGACGGATCATTCCGGCATCACCGATAAAGGGAAATCGTTTAATGGTATCTTCAAGCATGGGAGCAAACAGATCAAAATCATTGGAAACTTCCGATGATCCATGATTCCAGGGAACGCCATCTATCCAGATAGCCTTTGGATGCATTTCCCAGCCTCCCACAAGATAGCTACCTCCTTCGGGACGTCCATAGACAAGGTGATCATAATCTCTAAAGGTCGGGCTGTCAGCCGGTATCTCACTGCCTACAACGGCTTCCATTGCAATATGCTGATGTACAACGGGAGTACATGGAATTGTGATGCCTGCCATTGCGGCAATCTGCGCCGACCAGATACCTGCTGCATTTACAATAATATCACATTCAATTTCACCCTTATCCGTAATAACGTTACGAATCTCGCCTTTGGCTGATAATGACATCCCTGTAACACGGGTGTTTGTTAGAATCTGTGCGCCAAGATTTGTGGCGGCCTTGGCAACGGCATAGGTTGTGGTATGGGGATCAATATGACCGTCCCCTGGCAGGTGAAAAGCCCCATAAAGACTTTTTTCAGATGCCCAGGGCAATAATCTAATGGTTTCTTCTGGCGAAATAATACCCACATCAAGACCAATGCCCCTTGCCCGGCTTACATTTCGCTGAAATGTTTTTAACATTTCCGGGCTCGAGGCAATATTTACACTTCCCACCTCGCTGAAGGCATTAAGGCTTTTATACAGTTTTGTACTGTATTGCCGCATCCGCATTATGGTCTGTGAGGTATTGAACTGGGTCAGCATACCTGCAGCCTGGCAGGTGGCACCTGAGGTGAGTTCTCCTTTTTCCAGTAAAATAACATCTTTCACACCGGCTTTAACAAGGTGATACAAAACGCTGCATCCGGTTATGCCCCCGCCAATAACTACAATTCTTGCTTGACTCTGCACTCTTGAATCTCCCCTAAAAATTTTTCCCACTGCATATTCGGTAAAGTAACATTTTATCTTATCAAACGAGAATAAACTTAATTATCAGGCCTGTTGTTTGATGAATAACTGTTTTAAAAATGTTGTCAAGTTTTTGTTTCATATTTTAAAGCGCATGCTGAAAAATCACAGCTAAACTTCGACACGCTGTTTTATCTTTTAAGCACGGATGCGTTTGCCATTGGGATCAACAATAGGCATTGAGACCACTTTTGCTTTAACAAGCTTTCCCATTACTTCAACTTCCAGATCCGTGCCGGGCTCTGACATTTCAAGGGGCAGGTATATAAGACCAATATCAGTGTTGGCACAATAGCCATGGTTGGAACTTCTTATACGATCGACTATCCTGCCTTCTTTGTAAACAGACTCACCGCCAAACAGGAGATAATCCGCATCAAGGGTAAGACCGCATAATTTTTTATTCAACCCTTTTTCCCTGATCTTCAAAAGAGCATCTTTGCCTATAAAATCATCTTTGGTAAAATCTACACAGAATCCGAGCCCTGCCTCAAGGGGATTGTCCCCGGGAGAAATATCGCCGCTCCAGTACAGATACCCTTTCTCAATCCTTAAGCCATCAAGAGCTTTATAACCTATAGGTGTGATATCAAATTGTTTACCACTGTCCATTATGGCATCCCAGACCTTTAGTGCATCCTCATTTTTCATGTAAAGCTCCCAGCCAAGTTCTCCTGTATAGCTGACCCTCTGGGCCCAGACATTAACACCCTGGATATGAATATTTTTTGCAGTCAAATAGGCAAAGGCTTTATTGGATACATCGTCAAAAGTGACCTTTTCAAACACTTTCCGGGCATTGGGACCAAAAAGACTTAAACAGGCAAATTCATCAGTAACATCTTTGATTGTCACATCTTTTCCCATTTGCGCATGCATTTTTATCCAGCCTATATCATTGGAAACAAAGGATGTTCCTGAAATAATCCTGAAATGGTCCTTTGCAATCCTGCAGACAGTCACATCACTTTCGATTCCTGCGGTTTCATTTAAAAACTGGGTGTAGACAAGTGATCCCAAAGGCCTGTCAACGTTTGATATAGCAAGCATCTGCAAAAGATCCAGAGCATCTTTACCCATGACATCTATTTTACCGAATGAAGTCATATCCAGCACGGCAACATTCTGCCTGGCTGCCAGTGCCTCGGTTTTAACCTGATCAAAAAAATCAGGTTTTCCCCATCCCCAGTTTTTCTGATCATAGCCGGCCTGTCGCCAGGATTTACCCGGTTCAAAATAATTCACCCGTTCCCAGCCATTTTTCTCCCCAAACACAGCACCTGACTCCTTGAGCCGCGGGTAAAAAGGACTGGTTCTTAAGGGACGTCCCCATACATTTTCATCATTGGGAAAATGAAGGTGATAATAATTACGGTACACTTCCCTGCAATGCTGAGTAACATAGTCAAGATTTTTAAGATGGGGCCCGAAACGTCTTACATTCATTTCATGGGTATCAATGGAAGGCTCTCCCTCCAGAATCCATTCACATATTAACTTTCCAACCCCGCCTGCACCTGCAATACCATTGATCGAGCCACCGGCTGCAACCAGGAATCCTTTTAATCCGGGAACAGGACCCAGAGCATAATGGCCGTCCGGTGTAAAGGCATCCGGCCCGTTAATCAATTCTATGACCTCTGCCTGCTCAAGAATCGGCAATCTTTCCATTGCCATTTCCATGACGGGCTCAAACAGGTCCCATTCAGCAGGTAAAAGCTGCTGATTAAATTCCCAGGGCACGGCTTTAGCAGACCATTGTTTTGGATTGGTTTCAAATGCACCGATAAGAAAAGACCCCACATCTTCACGGCAGTAAAACAGTTTATCAGGATCTCTGATCACAGGCGTTTTAGGAGGCAGTTCATGGCCGGGAATGGGTTTGGTGGTCAGGTATTGATGCATTAAGGGCACCATGGGAATATTCACACCCACCATTGCTCCAATGCGAGGTGCCCATTCTCCTGCGGCATTGACAACGCACTCTGTGTGAATATCACCTTTATCAGTGATGACCTTGGTGACCTGCCCCTTTGAATCCACTTTAATGTCCGTCACCCTTACGCCTGTGTTGATTTGTGCACCCAGTCGTTTTGCCTGGCGGGCCAGTTCATAAGTAATGGAACTGGGATCGATATGGCCGTCATCTGGAACCCATACTGCTCCGTGCAGGCCCTCACCTGACATAAAAGGTGCTATTTCAAGCGCTTCAGAAGGCGTGATGACTTGTGCTTCAATACCTATGGCCCTTGCACGGCTAACTTCCCGCCGCAAAGATTTTAGACGATCTTTGCTTGATGCAAGCCTGAGGCTTCCCACGGTATGCCAGCCAAGGTTGTCCCCGACCTCTTTTTTCAACTCATTAAACAATTTAATCGTATAGTTCATTATCTTCATTAAAGAGGGAGAAGTCCTGAACTGTGAAACCAGACCTACAGAATGAAAGGTAGTCCCGCTTGTTAACTCGCCTTTATCCAAAAGAACAATATCCGTACAACCGGCCTTGGCCAGATGATATGCCACACTGGTCCCGAAAACTCCACCACCGATGATAACTACTTTTGCCTGATCTCTCATATTTTTCTCCTCTAATCCTTTTAATGCACTTGTTAAAGCCTGCATACCCTCAAATAAATTGTCGATAATTTTTAAAAATTCTTTTAAATCTCTTTATCAAGGTCTTATTGGAACAAGTCAAAATACTAATTTTAATTTTATATAACCTCATGTTATATTTTTAGGACTTGGGTTCCTGCAATTTACAAAAAGACAAATTGTTGTCAAAGTTTGATTCTATAAGGGATAGCAAGGATAATCATTGACCTCAAGAATATTTCCATATGATATAAAAGATGGCTCAACAAAGTGTCCGAATTTCATTCAGAACTTTTGGCAGGGTTTCAACTAGGTATAAAGGCAATGATAGACGCTTGTAATTTGCAGATTCATGATCTGGAAAGGATTGAAAGTTTACAACTTCTGAATGGATTCACTCCACCCATGTTTGGCAGCAACCTGGGAAATGGTTAATATACGGAATAAATCGGTAATTGGGGATTTTGCCAATATTGGCATTTCCCCCAAATAACCCAGGCATCGACCAGTTCCTTATAATATTTTTGAAAATTGTCCCAGCACAAAACCATTATCCTGTTCCACTATATCGGCAAACGCAAATTCGTACAAAATATAACTATGGGTGGCATTTGTCCCTATCAAAGAGTCAGACATACTTGCATGTCAGCATAATCAGGATGATCTTTCAAAATGCGGATGAAAAGGATTTGGTCTTCAATAATCAACATCCCGGGTATGATACGTTCCCGAAGGTTATTTTATGTTTGCCTAAAGGCCACACTTCTTTTGGCACACTGACTGCGGCACGAGAACCAATTGCATGCTTCAGAAAGCTTGTATAAAAAAACAGGCCGTGGATATGGGGCCATAGACGAGCTTGACTAATTTTGTATTTGATTTAAGATGTAAACCCATGAACCTTAACCAGCTCAAACTTTTTTATCTTGCAGTCAAGCACCAAAGCCTGAGCCATGCGGCCCAGGAATTAAATATTACACAACCGGCTGTAACAAAAGGTATACAAAGGCTCCAGGAATATTATGAAGTACCCCTTGTTCACAAGTCCGGGAAAAATATGGAGTTGACCCGGGCCGGTGACAATCTCTTTAAGATTGCCAAAAAAATATTTGAGCTGGATAAACTGGCAGATGACTGCATGGCTGAGTTTCACAATAAAGGCTTAAAACACATTAAAATGAATGCTTCTGAAAGTTTTGGTGCATATTATCTTCCGGAATTCATTAACCGGTTTAATCTTAAGGCACCAAAGGTCCAGGTCACTTTAGAGGTTCTTTCAAATAGGCAGGTTGTTGAAAATTCGATCAACTTAAAAAATGACATCGGTTTTGTTTCTTTCCCCGTTAAAGATCGAAAATTAAACAGTATTGAAATAATTAAAGATGAAATAGTGATTATACTGAATCCTTTTCATTCCCTTGCAAAAAAAAAATATCTAAAAGCTTCTGACCTTGAAGGACAGATGATCATAATGCATGAGCAAGGGTCATATTTCCAGAAAATGATTCATGATCTGCTTGAAGCCAACAATGTTTGCGTGACAATGCCCATAACCTTTTCCAATAATGAAGCCATTAAAAAGGCTGTGGAAGGTGGTACGGGAATAGCTCCTATTTCAAAAAAAGTGGCTGCTAAAGAGATTGAATCAGGAAAACTTGTCGCACTTTCATTGTTATCCACACCTTTATATCGTACATTCTACATGATTTATCACAGGGAAAAGCATATCTCAGGGCCACTCAAGCAGTTCATTAACCTGATTCAACAATAGTCTTACCTTTATATCAAAAGACAATCAAAGGCCTGGCAACACATTTAAATATGTGAATAAAAAAACTTGAATTGATTTTTTACGCAGTGTATATAATTTTGTCATGATAATTTAAATTTTCATGAAAAAAGGTTATTTATATGAATCTTGGCCAACTTAAAATTTTTTACCTTTCCAGCAAACTTGGGTCTTTAAGCAAAGCCGCAGAAAAGCTCAATGTTACTCAACCGGCTATAACAAAAGGCATTCAGCGTCTCCAGGAATACTATGAAATAAAGCTGTTTAACCGATTCGGTAAAAAACTGATTTTAACGGATGCAGGTATTGCTTTGTATAAAATCGCTGAAAAAATATTCGATCTTGAGATCCATGCCGAGGCTACGATCAGAGAATTTTTACAGCAGAAACAGGGCCATATTCGTATTGATGCCAGTGAGAGTTTCGGGGCTTACTATCTGCCGTCAATTGTAAACCCCGTAAGCAAAAAACATCCTGATATACGATTTTCCGTAAATATCTTACCTTCCAACCTTGTTGTGGAAAATGTTGCCAACCTGAATAATGATATCGGGTTTATATCATATCCCATAGAAAACGAAAAAGTAATTTGTAGAGAAATCCTTGAAGACCATATGATTTTTGTTGCTTCACCATCCCATCCCCTTGTGAAAAAGAAAAGGTTAACCTATATGGATCTTTCCGGGCAATCCATGATTATTCATGAAAAAGGCTCCCTTTCCTTTCAGATCACCCATGAATTTTTAAAGAAAAACAAAGTGGATATTGTTGTTTCACTTGAACTTTCAAGTAACAGGGCCATCAAAAAAGCTGTGGAAGACGGGCTTGGCATTGCACTGGTTTCAAGGAATACTGTTTATGGGCATATACAATTGAAAAAACTTGTCATTCTGCCGTTTCCAGGACCTCCCATCACTCACAAATTTTATATTGTGCATCATAAGGACAAATATTTTTCTGAAGTGCTCAAACAATTAATCACAAAGGTTGATAACTGGGCTCTTGCATATCAGAATTCAATTAAAAGAGAAATTTGAAAAGCATTCAATGATTTTGCAGCCAATGGTTTCAAGGGATGTGAAAGCTTGCTCCTAAATAATTGCTTTCATAGACTTTTTTTTCCTGACTCGGATATCAAGCATACTGATATGATGCCTAAAACTGCAATGGCTGACAGGATCATAAAAAAGGGTCGATATGAATGAAAGAAATCCACTGCAAGACCTGAAAAATATATTGACAGAACCGTCCCTATATGGCCGAAGAACTGAAGTGCGCCTGCTCCGCTCCCACTGCTACCATCAGGCACCAGATCCAACATCCAGGCAAAAAACAAAAGACCGATTAAATTATCAAAAAATCCTATCAGGATTATAAAATATATATTGATATTAAAATTCTCAACCAGGGACAGCATAAATGTTGATATCAAGATAACAAAGAACCCGATCAAAATAGTCTGTTTTCTTTTTCCTTTGAAAAGTACATCGGAAATATATCCTCCCAGGGGTCTGGAAATGATTCCTGACAAGGGGTAAAGAGCTGCGAAAAAACCTGCCTGAACCAGAGACATATCGTAACTTTCAAACAAAAAGGCAGGCAGCCAGATCAAATTAGAGTAAGTGATATAGCACAGGCAAAAAAAACCAATGCCTAAAAAACATTTTTTTTTTGAAACAACCTGTTTGCGAATCTGGGTAAAAAAATCGTTTCCAATTGACTGCCTGCAATTGGAGTAAGTCTCTTCAACTGGCAAAGATGTGTGAACAGAAGGATTTTTGATTGCGAGCTTAAAAACAATGAGTACAGGTATAAAAACCAGGCCTGTTACCCAGAAAACCTGCCGCCAGCCATATGTCTGGCCGATATACCCGGCAAGGAAGAATGCTGCAACATTAAAAACAGCCGTGGATGTCATGACCAAACCCAATACTCTCCCTCTTTGGCCAAAAGAAAAGTGCTGGTCTATAATTTTGATAATCGGACTGAATCCACATCCCTGCCCCAGGCCATTGAGACTTTGGGAAGATACCAGATGCCATATTCCACTGCTAAAACTAAAGACGATATTTGAAAAGGCGGAAATCAAACCCCCTGCAAAAATAACTTTTCCAGCACCGAAACGGTCACTCAGAAAGCCTGCAGGAAGCTGGACCAGTGTATAAAAAACATAAAACAAAGAACCTATCAGGCCGATACGGGCATGGGAGATATCAAGATCCTTCATAATCAACGGAATAACTGGAGAAAGATTTAACCGGTTCAGGTAAAAAAAGCCGTATACAAACCAGCAGTAAAATATGATTTTAAATTTCTCCCTGGTCAACGGATTCTCCCTAGGTTATAAAACCACAATATTTCTATTCTTAAAAACCTGTTGAATGAGCTTTGAAGCATAGACCTTGTCATATGAGCCAAAATAATAATTTTGTCCTGCCGGGAGGATGATGTGCAGATCACTGATAGAGCCTGTTTACCCTGATCATTTCAAGAAGTTTATTAAGATCTGTTATAACACTGAACTGCGGTACTGTTTCCGGATCAGGCCAGGACCGTTTCACGGAAGAATGCTTTAACCATATGGGATTAATACCTACGGAACCTGCCCCAAGGACATCCTTTTGAAAATCATCTCCCACATAAATCGCTTCACAGGCTTTTATATTCATTTTTTCCAGGCACAATAAAAAAGGCTGGGGATCAGGTTTTGCTGGTATCTCCGACTCGCCTGCAACAATAATGGTTTCAAAAAATTTCTCAATACCCGGGAAAAGTTTTATGCGATGGCGGTTGGAAGTTTTCTGCCCCTGTGTATTTGTAATAATTCCAAGTTTGAATTGCTTTACAAGTTTTTCCAGAACTTTTATGGTTTCAGGAAATGGTGTGGTCATCGACTGGACAAGTTCCCAGTACTCTGTTTCCATTTGCGTAAGCCTTTTAGAGTCAGCCTTGCAATTGAACCTGTCATAAACCGCCTGCCAGATTGCAAATCTGGAAAACTGTGATTTGTCATGAAATCTTTTACGAACCTGCCGGTATTCCAATAGAAAAGATTCCCATTGATCCTTGTCTGCATGGGGAAACATATTTAAAAAAAGTTTTTCTTTGGCTGTTTTTTCAGCAGACCTAAACCCTTCTGCCGAGTCAACAAGGGTCTGCCCGAAATCAAAAATTATGGCCTTTACTGCAAGCTGTGCCATTAAATTAGATCCTCTATCGTAATTTAATAATTTGTAATTGTTCAGCCCGTAAAAAAGTTATCCCCAAAGCTCTGTCTGATGGATATTTGCAGGAGGTTAAGCGAATAGCCTCGAAACAAATATCCATCAGGCAGGGCGGTTTCAATCATAAGAGCTGAATAATTACAATAATTTTTCATTTTACCCCGGAGGTATTTTTCAATCTCCAGAGTAAAATGAAATGGATATCAGTTTACTTTATTTCATCTGCAGTCCTAAGCTTTACCATATTGTTCAAAATATTCCCCGAAAAATTCATCCTCTGTCGGCATATATTTTTCTTTGGGAATGGAAAGAAGGGTGTAGTTCAAAAAATGACTCCAGTTAATGTTTCCACTGGTGTTATTTCCAGCCCAGGAGCCGCCGCCAAGCGTATCCGTACAGGGAAGACCGCAGTCCCATCCGCCGCTGTTTGCATGGGCATGGGGGAAGTTGCAGACTACGCGACCCACATTGGCGTTCAAAGCAAGTTTTACCCTTTGGTCATCATCTTCAGTATGGATGGAAACTGAGTGGCCTTCACCGGAGAATTTCAAAATTTTCCCCAGCCGGTCCAATATTTCATCAAAGTCATTCCATTTCCACACCGTCAAAACAGGGGAAATTTTCTCACCGGAAAAACGGTCTTCCGGACCCACTTTTTCGCCAATGACCATAAGAAACTTTGTGTCATCAGGAACAGACAAACCCGCATTTTTTGCGTTTACCGTGGCAGGTTTTGCCACGACATCACGGTTTAAATGCACACCATCAGGCCACATATATTCTCTAAGTTTTTCCCTTTCTTCAGTGGAGCAAAGGTATCCTCCCTGCTTTTTCAATTCTTCAAGCATGGCATCATAGGAGGATTCATAAATTGCCACTGCATTTTCAGATGAACAGGATGCAGAGTTATTGGCGATTTTGGAAATTCTGATCTTTTCGGCTGCTTGGGCCAGATTGGCACTTTTATCCACAATGGAAACCACATTACCGGCACCAACGGTTTGTGCGGGTTTTCCTGCAGCATACACAACTTTAACCAATGCAGCTCCACCCGTTGCAACGGCATAATCACAGACACTCATCAGAGCAGAAGTTGCAGCATGGCTTGTCTGTTTGATGCATTGGACCAAATCCACAGGTGCACCAACTTTTTCAAGCCCCTTTCGAACATGCTGGACCGTTTCATAGGAAGTTTTCTGAGTCCTCGGATGGGGGGTGACGATCATGGCATTGCGTGTTTTAAGGGTGCTTAAGGCAAGACAGCAGATTGTGGATTCAGGATTTGTGCAGGGCACAACATTGGCAATAACACCAATGGGTTTTGCAAAGGTCCTGATACCCTGTTCCTTGTCTTCGCTGATCATGCCGCAGGTTTTTACACCCTTTTGATCCCAGAGTGTACCAAGGGTTTTATTTTTAATTTTAGCGCACTTATCTTCCTTGTTCCCGATCCCGGACTCGTCAACAGCCATATCTCCCAGTTTTTTTCTGACATCGTCTTTAACAAGTTCCCAGGCAACGGCCTGTACCATCATATCAACTTTTTCCTGGGGCCAGAATTCAATTTCTTCAAACGCTTTTCTGCCTTTCTCATACATTTCCTGAATATTGTCTTCCATGTTTTTTCTCCTTCTAAATTATTTAAAAAATATATTAAAAAAAATTTGTAATTGTTTAGCCAGTTAAAAGACGTTATCTCAAAGCCCTGTCTGATGGATATTTGCAGGAGGTTAAGCGAATAGCCTCGAAACAAATATCCATCGGATAGGGCGGTTTCAAACATAAGAGCTGAATAGTTACAAAATTTCATACCTATTATATCATTATCAAAACCACTATTTTATTGGAAGTGTATATCCCATCTGCTTAAATGCCTGTTTGGCCGTCACAAAGTAATCTTCAATGTCTTTATGGTTAATTAACCCAAGATTACACAACCGGAATGTTTTAAGACCAAACATTTTGCCCGGGTAAATTGTAAATCCGCGCTCAAAGCAATAATCGTGGAGGGTGGCAAAATCAAAGTTGCCATCATCCGGAGCTTTTACCGTCACCACAAGCTTTCCCTGGATCTCCTTGTCGATCACAGGGTCAAGCCCGATTTCCGCCAGGCCCTTGTGGATGGCATTCCAGCAGCCTTGAAGACGATCCCAGCGATTTAGCTCTCCTTCTTCAAAATATTCCTTAAGGGCCTGTTCCAAAGCATAGATGGTTTGAACAGGAGGAGTGAAGTGCATCTCTCCCACCCTGTTAAAAAAGTCATACTGCATAAAAAGATTGCAGTAATATGATCTTTTGGGAAAGGTTTTTGACTTTTCAATGGCCTTAATATTACCCACTGTCCAGGAAGCGCCTGTCATGGCTGCCAGACCTTTTTGGGCCGAAGACATCAGAAAATCAATATTTTCCTCTTCAATATCAAGGGGTCTTAATCCATAGGTGGAAATCGTATCTACAATAAAAATACAATCATTATCGTGGGCAATTCTGCCTATCTCCTTGACTGGATTTAAAACACCGGTTCCTGTTTCGTGATGCACGGCTGCAACCACGGCAATGTCTTTGTCCTCTTCAATGGCTTTTTTTACCTCGGCAAGATCCGGCAGGCCTGTTGTTGATGACTGAATATCCACACAATCAATATTATAATACTGGGCAATTTCAACCATTCTTGCTGCATAGGCCCCATTGTTTACAACCAGGATTTTTTTGCCTTCAGGAACCAGAGAGTTGACCAGTACGTCCTGAACAATGGTTCCTGATCCCGTGAAAATCACTGAGGTGTATTTTTCAGGATCTCCATGGACAACTTTGACCAGATCCTTACGAACACGGGTCATAATATCAACAAACTCCTGCTCTCTTGGGCAAATATCAGGTATGACCTGGGCATACTTCACTGCATCACTGGTAGTAGCAGGCCCAGGGTTTAAAAGGACATTTCTTTTAACAGGTTTGACAACTTCCATTTTATCTTCTCCCTCTTAATAAAAATATTATAATTTTCCTACCTTTTTCATCCCGGATTTCTTACTGGGATCTGCAACCTCTTCGATGATGGAAAATCCACTGCCCATAACATCCTTCATTTTCTCAAACCGCTTTTTCCATTCTTCAGGAGTTTTACAGATAGCTGACTGGGCATATTTTTCTCTATCTTTGAGTGGAGGCACAGGCCTGTCTTTTGGTCCATCATAATCCTCTTTTGGCGATAATTGCTGGCCCATTCTTGACAATTCTCCTCTTTCCACTTCTTCAATATAATGGGCACCGGCACCAAATGAACGCGTAATGGCAAGAATGGCCCAGGTCGCTTCAGGGGTGAAGCCAAGATCCTGCATCACAGCACCCGTTGCACCAAGCATATCAATATCCACGGGTTCGATACTTATGGCCTGGGCAGCCTTTACCACTTCATTCATGAATTCAATATTGACACCGGCCACACCCAGTTTCTGGGCCCGGGCAATCATGCGTTTAGCTGCAGGATCTTTCAGCATAAGACCTGAAACCCCCAATGCTTCGTCTATACCCTCTTTTTGAACCAGAAGTTTTGCAGCTTCTCCCAGGGTAAGATTTTCAAGTTCAGCATGTTTTATATAATTTTCTACCCTGTTTCCAAAGCTTGAATAAGCGCCATAAGCATGCCCAAAAGCCATAATTGATGCCCCGCAGGCCTGGGTTAAAAACGTCTTGGATTTAGCCACAATTCTGGAAATAGCAGCAGGCCCGGAAAGTCCGTCCTCCATCATCATGATCATGACATAATTGAGCATTTTCTCTTCTTCTATGGTGGGTATCCTTGCCTGGTAATCTACAAACAAAACTTCAATCACCCCATACCCTTCTTCCATGAGTTCAGTTGTGTCATACCCCCTGGCCACAATGCGATGAACATTTTTATAGGAAACTTCAGATACCCACTGAAAGGGGGCTCGTTTCGTATCGGGCGGCATTGTGCCATATTCTCTGGCATGATAATCAAATGGATTTTTTTCACTTGCCAGATTACCGACCCCACGTTCTTTTTTCAGTTTGTTCAGCGCATCGGTTTTTTCCTGATCTAGATAACCCATTGTTTATATTCTCCTTCTTCTTTCTGTTTCTTTGCATATTCCTGTCTTTCTTCCTGTTTCGGCACAATTCTGTCTTCAGGTCCCACATATTTAATCATGGACAAATCAATCATCTGGACCATGGGTTCATTTCGGGAAGCTCCCCATGCTCGACCCTTTTTCATGTTATACAATGCATGGGCGGCACAGCTGAATCCGCGAACAACACTGCCGATACACCAACCGGCATTGGGTGAAAACCCTATTTCCATTAATGCAGTATTGCCGGAGCCTACGACATTAACACCAACATAGGAACGTCCGTCAGCCTTTCGTCTTGCATGGAAATATTTTTCAAGCGCCCTTTGAAATTCAAGATAGACACCTTCAAGCTCCAGTTCTTCCTGCTTAAGATGAATCGGTTCCGCCCTTGGATCACTGTCAATATGCTGGGGCTGCCCCATGCCCATGACCGGCGTACCGTTATCCATATAATCATCCACAAGAGTCTTAGCCATTTCATCCACTGTTTTTCCCTCTTTAAGCCCTCTTTCCAGGTATTTGTTCAGCATATACCCATGGGCGGCACCCGGCCCATGAACCCCTCCAAATGTAGAAACGGCTGCTGCAACGCAAACGGGAAGATTTGGTCTGCCGGCACTTACGCCGATTGCTCCAACTGCCGACGGAGACATGGAGTGTTCAAGAAATACACCCATTTCATACTTGAGCATTTTCTCTTCTTTTTCCGTAGGGATACGGCTCTGGAACAGTACAAACATGGCATCGTAAAACGAATAGCCTTCTTCGGCCATATCGCTTAAACTATAGCCTCTCATCACTGTTTTTTCTTCAGTTTTGTAGGAAAGTGCCGTTTTTCTGCGTAAGGTTGGATCTCTATCCATTCTTATTTCTCCATTAATTTTGTTGATCATTAATATTCTTTTTTTAAATTTCTTGTCTGCATAAATTTACCCAGACACACCCCTAAAAAAGTTCCAGGGGGGGTTACCCCAACCCCTTTGCTTTCCTTGTTATCCTTATATTGATATGGGTAATTATAAGTCAAACTAATAATTATAATATAATACATGAATAATTGTTATAGATACCCAAAATACGAGCAGGGCCAACGCATGAAAACAATATTAGCTATCCGCTACAATAATTGTAATTGTCGGCGCAGCAACTATTTCAGATCAATTTGCCTTGGATGAGCATTTTGGGACGTGTTGTTACAATAAGCTGTTCAAATGCATCAGATTTTAATTGGCAGTGCTTTGAAGCACCTGGGTGGCAGTTTCGAGAATTCCCTCTGGAAACCCGACAAGAGGATAGATCACAAGAAATCCAACGATCCAGAGCAAAGCCATGGAAAGCAGAAAAAATCCAAAACCATATTTTACAAAGTCAATTGCTTCAAGCACCCTTTTATTTGTATCCGGATAAATTCCCAGTGCAAATGTCAGTGCATTTGCAGGGGAGCCCACGATAAGGAAATGGGCGAACGAGGATGCCAGTGCCACGGCCAGACCTATGGCCCAGGGCTCTCCCGCAACACCGCTCATAATCCCCATAGGGACTACAATGGGTCCGATCAAAGCAACTGTAGCTGCATCCGACATAAAATTTGTAATAAGACCGGCAAAGCCTGACATTCCTACCCATAACCCGTAACCTTGATCCATGCCTACTTTTGAAAGTGTATTCAAAAAAGTCGTTGCCAGCCACAGGGCACCGCCGCTTTCCTTTAAAAGGGCGCCCAGAGTCAAAGCGCCGCAGTACATGAACCAGGCATTAAAGGATATACGGACCAATATTTGTTCAAACTCTACTGTTTTGAATAATACGGGAATGACAAAGGCCAGTAGGGCCGGGCCACCCAGCCCAGCGGCTTCTCCACCAAATATCCAGAGACCCACAATGAGAAAAAGAGTGCCGGCAGTGACATACTCTGCATACTTCATCTTACCCATTTGACGCGTTTCTTCTTTAATGTATTCCAGACCAGGGGTAAGATCGCGAGTCTTTATCTTTTTACTAAAAAATGTGGCCATATAAAGGATCAGCATTATGCTGCCCAGCGGCACCAGGGGCCACCCGTATTTCATCCAGTCAGAATACGTAATCGATATGCCATAATCGGTGAAAAAACCCATCATGATCACATTGCGCCCTCCAGCCGATGGTGTTCCCGGTCCTCCCATATTCAGAGCAAAGCAAAGGGAAAAAAGCAGGTATTTCGCCAGGGCAGGATCGTGAATAATTTTCTCACCCTTCGGAGTGACAGCCTTGACCGATCCATAATATACGGCCATAATCACAGGTACCATAAAAGAACACATGGCAGGGGCTGACATGAATGAGCCCATGATAGACATACTTATGCACAGCACGCACATGGGAACCCAGAACCCTTTAGTCCATCCCAGCAACCATACGGCCAGACGTTTATGGAATCCGACTTCCACTACAGTCGCTCCCAGAGCAAAAACGCCCAGCATGAACATTGGCGCATCACCTGCAAAGGTTTTGCCGATCATATTAAAAGGGAGAAGGCCGAAGAAATAAGCCATGATGGGCATAAGGAGTCCGGTCACTCCAATGGGGAGGGCTTCAACTGCAAAAAAGATAATGGCCATGGGAACCAGCCCCAATACTATCATTGTTTTATCAGATGCCTGCTCCAGATTTTGGGCGATTTCCCAGTCGATCATCTTTTGGACATAGCCGTATTTTTCCAACACGTCCATAAGAGACTGGGGTGTTGGTAAAATATAGGCAACCAGAATAAAAACACCAACACCGATACCAACCCATAGCCTTTTCTTGGCCAATATTCCGGTTTTTTCCCCGTGTGTATCCAAAAAAATCTCCAATTGTCTTTTAACACATTCTACCCGATTTCAACATCAGTCAGGATTCATAGCTCACAAGTTTTAATCTTATCGCAAATTTGGGTGAATACATCAGACAATCGCAGGATACCTATCACTTTTTTATCTGCCGTCACCAGCAAAGATTGATATCGACCTGCAACCAGTTGTTGCATTGCCTCACTCAGGTTAGCATTTTCATCTATATACGTACCATTTCCAGTAGCCTCCATAAAATCGCTCACACGCAGTGTTTTTGTACGTTCACAGACAAACTCGAAAGGTTCATTCCAAAATAATTTATCCTTAAGCATGGATTTTATAAAGTCGGGACTGTATCCTGAACGCGATAATGTCCCGGCAGCTTCCATTTGACCATATTTTGGTTCAAGCGCCTTCAGAATATCAAACATGGTTATTTTACCAACAATATTGTCATCCTTGTCAAAAACCAATATGGCACGGTGCTTAAATTTTGATGGGTCAATGGTCTGTTGAGCTTTTTCCAGGGCAAGGATAGCCTCTTGCAGGGTTGCATTATGGGAAACAATTGCATATTTGTGGATTGGAACCATCAAATTTTTTACAATTATATTTTTCATATACTATATTTCATATCTCCGGTATAAATGGATGTCAAGCAGTATACAATCAAAGATTCTTTTTAAGACAAAAAATCGTATTCTGATATTCGTCATAATGGGTAGAGATTAATTTACCCCAATCCACCATCAAAAAAATAAAAAACCTCGTTGCGCTTGATGGCTCAAGCAGATAGTATATTTGTGCAACCAAAAATCTATCATCAACGAGGTGAAATACATTATGTCACAAGGC